>Ga0308019_10001522_pt1 | contig 13902 bp, 14 predicted proteins | sample Neamet284_FD_203135 | JGI IMG/M metagenome (GOLD analysis project Ga0308019, IMG submission 203135) | Marine microbial communities from water near the shore, Antarctic Ocean - #284 | ecosystem: Environmental > Aquatic > Marine > Unclassified | place: Southern Ocean | collected 2014-10-01 | reverse complement strand
TTTAGGTGTTGCTCTAGGACTTGCAACTGGACTGGGTATTAATTTTGGCTTGGTTATTGTTGGTGGATTGTTTGCAACTCTGATTGTTTTCTTACAGCAAAAAGATTTCTGGTCTAGTGATGCGGTTCTAGGTATCTTCTCACATATTTCGCTCTCCCTAGGTATAGTCGTTTTAGGTTTTATTGGAGATCAAAATACAGATTATTTTTCTTACCTTTTTGGAGATATATTATCCATAACCTCTAAAGATATCTATTGGATATTTTCTGTTATGGTTGTTGTTGTTTTTCTTTTATTTATTAATTGGAAAAAACTGTTATTACTAACTCTTAATGAAGAATTAGCCAAAGCTGAAGGCGTTAATAAAACTTTTTATGAGTTGCTTTTTATGTTTTTGATTGCGCTAGCCGTATCTGTTTCGGTCCAAATTGTAGGCGTATTGTTAATTACTTCTCTACTAATTATTCCCCCTGCAATAGCTCGAATTTTTTCAAACTCGCCTATATCAATGATCTTTAGCTCAATGTTAATATCAATTATTTCTGTTTTATTAGGGCTTTACTCTTCAATCGCATTTGATCTAGCCACTGGACCAGCAATAGTTATTACTTTAGGATTTTTCTTTTTTATTGCTCAGTTTTTTCCGAGTCGAAGTAGTTAAAGGGATTCGTTAAGCGCGGTTAATTGGTTAGTTTGCTGCTCAATTACTAGTGGGTCTATAATTGCTTCTAAGTCGCCCTCCATGACTTCATTTAATTTGTAGAGCGTTAAGTTAATTCTATGATCAGTAACTCTTCCTTGAGGGTAATTATAAGTCCTAATTCTTTGAGAGCGGTCACCACTACCTACTAGTTCTTTTCTTTGAGAGGCCTGCTCCTTTTGTTGTTCTTGCTGTTGAGCATCCAAAATTCTTGATGCTAGAACTGATAAAGCTTGAGCCTTATTTTTATGTTGAGACCGACCATCTTGGCACTCTACAACTGTTCCAGTAGGAATATGAGTTACGCGAACGGCAGAGTCAGTTTTGTTGACATGCTGGCCGCCAGCTCCAGAGGCCCTAAAAGTATCAACCCTTACATCATTCATATTGATATTAACTTCTTCGATGCTAGAAACTTCTGGCATTACCGCTACGGTGCAAGCAGATGTATGAACTCTGCCTTGAGACTCGGTTTCAGGAACCCTTTGAACGCGATGAGCACCAGATTCAAATTTAAGTTTTGAGTAGACATTTGTGCCACTTATTCGAGCAATAATCTCTTTAAATCCACCATGCTCTCCTAAATTAGAGCTTAAAATTTCAAGCTGCCATTTGGATTTTTCTACGTATCGAGTATACATTCTATAAAGATCGCCCGAAAAAATACTAGCCTCATCACCGCCTGTTCCTGCTCGAATTTCAATAATAATATTACGAGAGTCGTTGGGATCTTTTGGAAGAAGTGATTTCTTAAGATCTAATTCTAGTTGCTCCAAAATCTTTCGACCTGAAGTAATCTCCTCTTCAGCCATTTCTTTAATATCTTGATCATCTTCTTTGAGAAGTGCTTCTGCAGCATCAATGTCACCGATGACCGATAAATATTCAATGTACTTGTCATTTATTGGACTTAATTGAGAGTGCTCTATTGAAAGCTCTCTAAACTTGTTTTGATCAGAGGCAATAGATTGATCCGAGAGCATCGCATTGATTTCTTCAAGGCGCATGGATAATTGCTCTAATTTAGTAAGGATTGATTGATTCATTAGTTGTCGATCTTAGAGGATTTTGTTTTATCTTTTTCGACTATTTCACGAGAATCAGTTTTAAGACTGTTAGGGTTTTTTAAATTCTCTAAAGTTTTATGTAGTAATTTATTAGTAAGTTTATCTGCTAGTTCCTCTACTACAAGGTCAGGATTTGAGCCTAATTTAAGTTTTCTTAAGGCAATTTGTAAGAGCTCATCCTTAAGCAAATTTGCTTGCCTTCTATAGTTTTTTATTAACTCTTCATTAGGAATATTGTTTGCCCATTCAATAAAATCAACACTTTTCTCATTAATTATCTTCTTAGCAATAACCTTTTCTTTTAGTCTTTCTTCTAAATTGCTATTAGCAATTTGCTGTAAATCATCAACACTATAAAGAAATACATCTTCTAACTGATTCGCCTCTGGCTCAATATCTCTAGGAATAGCTAAATCAATAAGCAGTATTGGCTTATGCTTTCTTTGATGAAGAACTGTTTCAATCAAACCTTTTCCAATAATTGGAATGGGCGCTGCTGTTGAAGAAATAACTATATCCACCCTATGTAGATTTTCAGACAGACTTTTTAAAGAAATTGCCTCTGCGTTATGCTTAATTGCAATTGGCTGCGCATTTTCTATAGTTCTATTCGCAAAAATCATACTCTTTACGCCTCTTTTACTAAGATGCTGAGCACTAAGCTCAATCATCTCTCCCGCGCCAATAAGTAAAACAGTTTGACTTGATAGATTTGTAAATATTTTTTCACTTAGCTTGACCGCGCAATAAGCAACTGAGACTGGCGAGGAGCCTATATTTGTATCCGTACGAACTTTTTTTGCAGTTTTAAAGACATGTTGAAATAGCTTTTCTAAAATTTTATCTAAAGCACTTTCATTTTTTGAGAGTTGATAAGCATCTTTTAGTTGTCCAAAAATTTGAGGCTCGCCTAGAACTAAAGATTCTAGTCCACAAGCAACATTACAGATATGTTGTACGGCTTCATTTTCTTCATAATAAGAAACATATTCAAGCAAAGAGTGATGATCAACACCATGACTAGATGCAAGAAATTTTATTAAAACATCACGAATATTTATTGAATCATGGGAAACATAAATTTCTGACCTGTTACAGGTAGAAAAGATAACACAGCCTTTAATTTCTTTGAGTGATAGTAGTGCAGAAATAGCGGGCGCTAGCTCACCTTGAGCAAATGCTACTTTTTCCCTAATTGCTACCGGGGCTATCTGATGGTTTACACTCAGTATTGCAATATTCGACATTTAAAAAAACGAAAATAATTTAATCCATTAATTATACATTGTCTATTCAATTTCATCAAAAGATAAAGCTGTTTTAAGATAAAGCGATAGTTTTATATAATTAATAAATCTAACTATCTATTGGTCTAAAATAAAGACCATAAATTAAAAATAAAATTATTAAAGATGATTGAAGAGGACAGTCTAGTTGGCGGAGAAAGTCAAAATAATGAGGATCTAAAAGTTACCTCAGTTAGGCCAAATTCATTTGCAGATTATATTGGCCAAGAAGACGTCAAATCACAAATGACTTTATTTATTCAGGCAGCAAAGTCACGTTCAGATGTTCTTGATCATTGCTTGATTTATGGGCCTCCAGGATTAGGTAAGACAACTCTTGCCAATGTTATTGCTAACCAAATGGGTGCGGGAATTAAACAAACATCTGGCCCTGTTCTGGAGCGCTCTGGAGATTTAGCCGCAATACTCACAAAACTTGAACCATTTGATATTCTTTTTATAGATGAAATTCACAGGCTTAACGCAGTTGTTGAGGAAATTCTTTATCCTGCGTTAGAAGATTTTAAGCTTGATATATTAGTAGGAGAGGGTGTTGCTGCTCACTCAGTCCAGCTTGAGCTGCCTCCATTCACTCTAATTGGAGCTACCACTAGGGCAGGAATGCTTACCTCTCCTCTTAGAGATAGATTTGGAATAGTTCATCGTTTGACTTTTTATAATGTTAAAGAGCTGCAAGAGATAGTAGAAAGGTCTGCTTCAATTTTAAATATTGAAATAGAAGGGCAGGGCTCAGCAGAAATTGCAAAGCGTTCAAGAGGAACCCCTAGGATAGCTAATCGTCTTTTAAGAAGAGTACGTGATTTTGCAGACGTAAAAACAAATGGAATAATAAATATACAAATTGCAAAAGAAGCTCTTGAAACGTTAAAAGTTGATGAGGCAGGGCTTGAACAGCTCGATCGAGATTATCTTAGCTTAATTATTACTAAGTTTTCAGCGGGGCCTGTAGGGCTTGATACTTTAGCAACTGCGCTTGGCGAAGAACGCTCAACTTTAGAGGATATGATTGAGCCTTACCTTCTTCAACAGGGCTTTATAATGAGGTCGCCGCGTGGAAGAATTGCGACAGACCTTGCTTTTTCTCATTTAGGAGAGGTTCGTATTAGTCATACTCAAGACTTGTATGGTAAATGAGTAGTCTAGCTGTAAGAGTCTATTACGAAGATACAGATGCTGGTGGTGTCGTTTATTATGCTAATTATTTAAAGTATATTGAAAGGGGCAGGACTGAGCATCTTCGTGAGCTTGGTTTTGAGCTAGCTACTATTGCGAATGAGATTGGGCTTGTCTTTGTTGTTAAGTCTGTGAAGGCGGATTATTTATCACCCGCTTTCCTGGATGACACTATTGAGGTTCAAACTAGTATTGAATTAGTTAAGCATGCGAGCTTAATTTTTGCTCAGAAAATAACGAATAAAGAGAAAAATACGGTATTATTTAACGCTGAAGTAAAGGTAGTTTCTGTATTAAAAAATAATTTAAAACCTTGCGCTTTTCCGCAAGAAATCTTGGAGAAACTAAATGGAAGAAAATAGCTTATCAATTGTCGGTCTAATATTTAGCGCTGGACTCGTTGTTCAGTTAGTTATGATTATTTTGGTCTTGATGTCAATTTACTCTTGGACTGTAATTATGTCTAAGAAAAAGATTTTGATGGATGCATCCAATGATATTGAAAACTTTCACCAAGAATTTGAAAAAGAAAGCGATCTATCTGTTTTATATAAAAATTTACCTCCTTTAGCCTCTGATTGGACTGCAATGGAAGATATTCTAGGCTCTGGTTACAAAGAGTTTACTTATAGCAAGTCCACGTCTAGCCAATTACGCATTATGAACTCTGAAAGAGCTTACAGATCAATGAACACCTCTGCAAGTAATGAAATTGATCGACTTGATTCTAGCCTTTCAATTCTTGCAATGATTGCATCATCAAGTCCTTATATTGGTCTTTTTGGAACAGTTTGGGGAATCATGCATTCATTTATTGGCCTTGCATCAGTTAAGCAGGCAACAATTGCAGTTGTTGCTCCTGGTATTGCGGAAGCTCTTATTGCTACTGCCTTTGGACTTTTTGCGGCAATACCGGCTACTATCGCCTACAACAGATTAGTTTCGCATGTAGAAGAAATTGGTAATAAATACACCGCATTTGTGGAAGAGATTTTTGTAATCTTACAGAGACAAAAATGATAGAGCTACCTAGGCGCTCAAGGCCTGATATCCATGCAGACATCAATATCGTTCCATATATTGATGTAATGCTGGTTCTTTTGGTTATCTTTATGATGACCACTCCAATTATTCAACAAGGTATGGAGGTTGATTTGCCTCAAGGCCCAGCAACCGCTCTTGATTTTTCTGATGGAAGGCAGCCAATCGTAATTACTGTTGATAGGAATAATAAATACTATCTTAACTCAATATTTGATGAAGGCACTAAAGAGGTAGACGAGACTCAATCTGTTGAGCTTAATTTTATTGTAAATGAATTATATGCAAAACAAAAGGTTTACCCAGACATAGCAATAATTTTGGAAGGCGATAAAAATGCTGATTATGGGGCTCTTTTTAGGTTGATGTCGGTGTTGAAATCAAATGGGATAGATAAGGTTAGTTTTTCCTCTAAAAACCCAAATTAATTTTGATGATGAAATTTATTGAAAAGATTATGCAGTTTTTTAGGAGTTTGTTTTCTAAAAAAGTAGATAAGTCTATTACAGAAAAGAATAATTCAAAACCAAATGAAAGTGAAGAAAAGGTTTTGAAAGATTCAAAATTCAAAGCCATAGTTCTGAAGGCATGGCATTTATTATATAAATTTATAAAAAAATTCATCATCTTTATTCTCGAGTCCGCCATCACAATGATGCAGCCGATGATTAAGATTTCAAAAAAGCATCCAATTGCATTTTGGGCTGCAGTAATATTACATCTATCGATTTTATTTGCCTTGCTGTATACAAATATAGATCGTTGGGATGCCCCTCAAAAAAATTCAGCAACAGCAAATATTGCGCCAATTGAAACTGTAATGCTCGACTATGAAATTGTTGATGCTGCAGTAGTGCGAATCAAACAAGAAGAAAAGCAAAAACAAAAAAAACTTGAAAATGAAGAAAAGCAAAAGGAGCAAAAACTTAAAAACGAAGAAAAACGATCAGAAACTGCAAAACAAGATCAAAAAATAGCGGAACAAGAAGCGTTAAAAGCAAAAGCTAAAAAAATCATGGCAGAAGTTCAGCGTAAAGCAGAAGAAGCTAAGACTAAAGAGGCAGAAATTTTAGCGAGTAAAGCTAATGAAATAATTGCAGATGCTGAAACAAAGACAAAAATTGAAGAGGCCAAAGCTAATGAAATAATTGCAGATGCTGAAACAAAGACAAAAATTGAAGAGGCCAAAGCTAATGAAATAATTGCAGATGCTGAAACAAAGACAAAAATTGAAGAGGCCAAGGCAAAAAAAGCTGAAGTGAAGCGTATAGCTGAAGAGGCTAAGACTAAAGAGGCTGAAATTCTTGTTAAAGCAGCAGCTAAAAAGATTGAGATTGCTGAAGAAATACGAAAACAAGAGGAAGTTAAAACAAAACTTGCAGAAATAAAACGGAAAGTGGAAGAAGCTAAAGCTCAAGAAGCGGAAATTTTAGCAAAAAAAGCAGTCGCAAGTGTAAAAGAGGCTGAGTCAAAAAGAATAGCTGAAGAACTTAAAACAAAAGAGGCTGAAGCAAAGACTAAAGCTGAAGAAATCAAAGCTAAAGAAGCAGTTAAAGAAGCTGTATTATTAGCTCAAGAGGCAGCTAAGGATGCTGAAATACTTGCAAAAGAAGTTGACAAACAAGTTAAGGAGGCAGAAGCAAAACGTATAGATGAAGAGCTAAAATTAAAAGAAGCTGAGGCAAAACGTATTGCAGTAGAAATTGAAATTAAAAAAGCTAAAGTTAAGCAAAGTGCACTTGAGGCTGAAACTAAAGAAGCGGAGTTACTCGTTGAAGAAGCCTTTAAGCAATTAGAAGAAGATAAGCAGAAAAAGAATTTATTTGAGCTAGAGATAGCCGAGCTGAAATCAGAGCAAGAAAGAATTCAATACAACCGTATGCTTGTTCAAGCTATTCAAGACGAGCAAGATATAACAAGGTCAATAATCATCGAAGATCAGCTAAATAGAATGAAATCATCCTATGTAATTCAAATAGCATCAAAGGTTAAAACTCTTTGGCGATATCAAGCTGCAGAAGAGGATTGGAGCGCTGAAGTGTATGTTGTTCAAGATAAAGAAGGAAATGTTAAAGCTGTAGATGTTCGAAATGTTAATGTTGGTGATAGCTCTCTAGGCAAATCTTTTATGGATTCAATTGAAAGGGCAGTATATAAATCATCACCACTTCCAGCGGCGCCTGATGAGGCCGTCTTTGATAAAGAGCTTTATTTTATATTTAGTGTAAATTAATCTAAATATTGCCTATGAAAACACATGACTTTTTATTGGAATTGGGAACTGAGGAATTACCTCCAAAGCTTTTATCAAAGCTTTCAGAGTCCCTTAAGAACAATATTGTTGAAGAACTTAAAAAGATTAATATTTCTTTAACTAGTGTTGAAGCTTTTGCCACCCCAAGGCGCTTAGCAGTATCTATTACGGAACTCCAAAGTAAACAAAAAGACCAAATTATTGAAAAAAAAGGGCCTTCAACAGAATCTCCAGAAATGGCGATCAAAGGCTTTGCTAAATCTTGTGGAGTTGATTTAAGCCAACTCAAAAAAAAGCAATTAGGCGGCAAAGAGTACTACTTTTATTCAAAAGAAGAGGCTGGTCAAAATATTAGTAGTCTCTTACCAAAAATCATAGAAAGCTCGATTAAAAATATTCCAATTACAAGATCAATGAAATGGGGTAGCTCAGATTACTCTTTTGTCAGACCTGTTCACTGGCTAGTTGTGATGCTTGATAAAGAAATCGTTCCAGCAAAAATAATGGGCCTTGAAAGTGGAAGAGTCACCAAAGGTTTAAGATTTCAAAAAGATCTTACTATAGAACTTTCTCACGCGAATGAATATGAGTCAGTGATGTCAGAAAGTGCTCAAATCATCGTTGATTTTAAGAAACGTAAAGAGATTATCCGTGAGCAGGTGTTATCTGTAGCAAAGGAAAATAGTGCTGAAGTAGTTATTGATGAATCTTTGCTGGATGAGGTTTGTGCACTAGTTGAGTACCCTAGAGCTTTTGCTGGAAAGTTTGACGAGAAATTCTTGTCTGTTCCTCACGAAGCTCTAATATCTGCAATGAAATCACATCAAAAATACTTCCATTTAGTAGATAGTAAAGGAGGTTTACTACCGTTATTTATTTCTGTTGCAAATATTGAATCGAGTAATTTAAGGGTTGTTATTGAAGGCAATGAAAGGGTTATTCATCCTAGACTAGCGGACTCTGAGTTTTTTTGGAATCAAGATAAGGTTGTTAGGCTTGATCAGAGAATAGATGGCCTTAATAAGGTTTTATTTATGAAGTCTCTTGGCTCTATGGCTCAAAAAGCAAAACGAATAGAGCAGCTAAGTTCTTATATTGCTGAATTGGTTGGATTTGATCCTAAAGAGTCTTCTCGAGCGGGCCTTTTATGTAAGTCTGATCTTTTGAGTGAAATGGTTGGTGAATTTGCTGATTTACAAGGAATTATGGGTGGTTATTATGCTCTTAATGATGGAGAATCAAAGGCTGTTTCAATAGCTATTAGGGAACACTATCAACCTAGATTTTCAGGTGATACATTACCTTCAACAAATGAAGGTCTCGTAGTTGCAATTGCGGATAAGCTGGATACTATTTCTGGTATTTATGGAATTGGACAGGCTCCAACAGGATCTAAAGATCCCTATGCACTTAGAAGGCTTGCTCTTGGATTGCTTCGAATACTGCTTGAGGCCAAAATAGAATTAAACCTTAAGTCATTAATTAAAGTCTCTCTAGATTTGCACTTAGAGGGGGTTGATAGAGGCGCCTGTGATTTAATCTATAAATTTATGATGGAGCGACTAAAAGCCTACTATAAAGATGCTAATATCGATAGCAACGTTTATGAAGCTGTTTTAGCAGTTAGTCCAGACTCACCGCTTGATTTTCACTTGAGAGTTGAGGCGCTTAACGAGTTCACTAAGAGTGCTGATTCCAAGAGTTTGATTGAGTCCAATAAAAGAATTGCTAATATTCTTAAAGATTCAAATGAAAATCATAATGATCTTGATTCTGAGATGCTAATAGAAGATTCGGAAAAAAATCTTTATAAAGCTACAGAATTACTATCTAAACAGTTATTAGATAAAAAAGATTACAAGACAACTATGCGCTCGTTGCTTGACTTAAAAGAAGTGATTGATACATTCTTTGATAATGTGATGGTTAACACTGAAGATTTAAAAGTTCGTGAGGCTAGACTTGCACTCATTACTCGAGTTAGAGCCTTATTTTTATCTGTTGCTGATATTTCTCATCTCTCGTCATAACTAATGAAAGCCTTGCTTCAAAGGGTTAGCTCATCAAAGGTGGAAGTTGAAGGAAGAGTAGTTGGTCAAATTAATAAAGGTCTATTAGTCTTTATTGGTATTGAGAAAAAAGATGACACGATATCTTCAGATAAGATGGTAAAAAAAATACTCTCATATCGAATTTTTTCGGATTCAGATGACAAGATGAATTTAAGTGTTGGTGATATAAATGGAGATCTTTTAATCGTATCTCAATTTACTCTTGCTGCAGACACTAAGAATGGAACAAGGGCAGGTTTTTCAACAGCAATGCCGCCAACAGAAGCAGAAAATCTTTACAATTATTTTCTTGAAAAAACTAAATCTATGTCCATAATTACTGAAAGTGGTATTTTTGGAGCGGACATGAAGGTCTCACTTGTTAATGATGGGCCAGTAACGTTTCTTTTAGAAACTTAAATAACTTATGCTTTCATCTACTTTCAACATATTTCCCAATATTTATTATGAGTAGTAATATCAAAATTTATGGTATTAAGAACTGTGATACCGTCAAAAAAGCTCTTAAGTATTTGTCTACTAATGATATAGCTTATGAATTTATAGACTTTAGGGTCAATCCAATTTCAAAAAATGAATTTCAAAATATGATTGAAAAAGTTGAATTAGAGGTTCTTATTAATAAACGCTCAACGACCTATCGATTATTAACTGATAGTGAGAAAAATAATGTTAATTTTGAGCTAATTTTGAAATACCCTACTTTAATCAAAAGGCCAGTAATGGTTAAAGACAGCAAAATATTGGTGGGGTTTAGTGAGCAGAAATATTTAGATTTTTTACGCTAGATTTACTTTTTATCTTTAAGTTCTTTTCTAACTTCATCCATATCAATTGATTTTGCCTTTTCTAATATGTCTTCTAAATCCTTCCCAGACATAGACCCTGGCTGTGAAAAAATCCCGATACCATCTCTAAAAATCATCAAGGTTGGAATTGATCTAATTTGAAACTGAGCACCAAGCTCTTGCTCATCTTCAGTGTTTACTTTAGCAAAAGTTACCCCATCAACTTTCTCAGAGATTTCCTTAAAGGTTGGAGCAAACTGAATACATGGCCCACACCAAGGAGCCCAGAAATCAATAATAACAATTTTATTATTGTTAATAGTCTCATCTAGATTTGCTTGTGATAGTTCAATTACTGACATAAATCTTCCTTTCTAAAAAATTTAAAAAGCATTATAACTTTTTTACTAAAATACTGGTTAGTTTTTACATAGCTGATAAAATATCCTAATGAAAATACTTGGTATAGATCCTGGCTCTAGAATTACTGGTTTTGGCTTAATAGAGGCAAATAAACTAAAGTTTACATATCTTAGTAGTGGTTGTATCAGAACTCAAGGTGATTTAAATGAGCGAATTATTACAATATATGAAGGCGTTAAAGAAGTTATTGCCAAGCATGAAATTGATATAGTAGTTATTGAGAGAGTTTTTATGAGGCCTGACCGGCCAAATCCTGATGCTGCAATTAAACTGGGACATGCTCGAGGCGCTATTATTTCTGCTACTGGAGGCCAAGGCATTCCAATTGTAGATTACACAGCCAATCAAATTAAAAAGGCAGTTGTTGGAAGAGGTCACGCATCGAAAGAGCAGGTTTCTTTTATGGTTCAGCAGCTCTTAAAATTAAATAAGGCGCCGCAAGAAGACGCTGGAGACGCTCTAGCAGGGGCAATCTGTCATGCTTACCATGCGCTTTAAAAATTAACTAAAGTAAACCTTTACTTCACCAAATCCTGGAAGTTTTTTTATAATTTCGCTGAGATCAAAATTTATTTTACTAATTTCATTATTATCTAAATAATCAACCGAAAGATAAAAGTCCACTAGTATTTCACCTTCAAGATAGTGCAGCTGAGTTCTTTCAATTTCATAAGCACAGTTCTCAAGCTTTAGTGATTGACTAATTATTTTTAATGCTTGTGCTCTCTCAGGAAGATTTTTATAGGGGGCGTCTTCTTTCTCTTCATCATTTTCAGGGTCTATGTGAACAGTTACGTCATCAAGTTCTTCTATGCATTCTTTTGCAACCCTCTCGACGCTCACACTTATTATATGACCCTCGCTAACAGATAAAAATGGATTGACTTGCACATGTACATCAGCAGATTTTTTGTGGCCAACCTTTCTTGTTCTTAGAGTATGAACACTATTTACCCCTTTAATTTCAGCAAGTGCTTTATGGAGGTTTTTTATGTCTTCTGGGTCAATTGAAGTATCTACTAATTCTTTTGTTGCTTCAAATCCAAGTTGCCAGCCAATATAAATAATCATTAACCCAACAATAATTGCAGCAACGCTATCTAGGAAAAAGTATCCATTGGCAGCGCCTACAATTCCAATAACAACAACTATTGAGGAAAATGCATCAGTTCTATGATGCCAAGCATTCGCTTTAAGTAGGTCAGATTTAATGTTGTTGGCAACTTTAACGGTATACCAATATAAAGCCTCCTTACTAAGAATTGATAATGCAGCAGCTGCAATTAGCCAGTTTTCATGCTTTAAGGCAGTAGCATTTCCTAAACGACCAACTCCATCAAAGATAATAATAGTGCCAACTATTGCTAAAAAGATACTTAATCCTAAAGTTGCAACCGTTTCAAATCTTTCATGTCCGTATGGATGATCGGCGTCTGGAGCCTCTCCTGAGAGTTTTGCAGCATACCAAGTGACCCAGTCTGTGAGAAGGTCTGAGAAAGAGTGAATGCCATCTGCAATTAAAGCGCCTGATTGGCCAATGACTCCTATAGATACTTTTATAACAGAAAGTAAAAAATCAATAATTGCGCCTATAACGGTAGCTTTTTGACTTTCTTTAGTGCGATTTATAGAGTGCATTGCTAACTTAATTCTTTAAGTATTTAAATGTCTATTTTAAGTTAAATGCCTTTATTTTTCATTGAAATCAATTAATTTAAATATATTTTTAAATATAGCTTGCAATTACGAATGAGAATGAGTATCATTATCATTTAATAAATAATTAAGAAAAGGTTCGAAATTGATTACTAAAAAATTCAGCTTCCTAATGCAATCTCCTAAGATCGTATGCTGCTAAGTATTGGTAATTATTTCAACTGCTTCAAAATAGTCCTCCGAAACTATGATGAAGCAAATATCAAAGGAGTTTTAACCAAGTGATAAATTGATTACATTCATATTTTTTTTACTTCCTTTAAATGTGTATGTTTGTGATTAATTGGCCCTATGTCTTCCTCCTTGCATAGGGCTTTCTTTAATATTATATAAAAATGAAATGAAATATTGGTATAGATACAAAATCTTTATTCTAAAAAAAACTAATCGTTTAGATTTTATATCAATGAGGAAATTAGGTATTCCAAAAAAAATTATAGGAAAGGTGATTTTAGATGAGGTTAAAAATGACCTTAGGCTACAAGGAAATATCTCTGAATATCGCTACAAATATAACTAAGTTAAATAATAATTATTAATAAGGAAAAAACTATGAGCGTTCTAGTTACAAAGCAAGCACCAGACTTTATATCAACTGCAGTTCTTGCAGACGGTCAAATTGTAGAAGATTTTCAACTATCAAATTATAAAGGTAAAAAAATCGTATTATTCTTCTACCCTTTAGATTTTACTTTTGTATGCCCAACAGAGATACTAGCACATCATCATAGAGTGGCTGCTTTCGATAAACTTGAAACTCAGTTAATTGGTGTTTCTATTGATTCAAGACATACACATAATGCTTGGCGTAATACTGATATAAATGATGGTGGTATTGGGCTTATTGACTTTCCGTTAGTTTCTGATATGGATCACAGAATTATGGAAAAGTATGGAATTGTCCACCCGGAGGGTACTGCTTTGAGAGCATCTTTCTTAATTGATGAGAATTTTGTTGTTCGTCATCAAGTAGTTAATGATCACCCTTTAGGTAGAAATGTAGATGAAATGTTAAGAATGGTTGATGCACTTGATTTCCATACTGAGCATGGTGAAGTATGTCCTGCAGGCTGGAATAAAGGAGATGAAGGAATGAAAGCATCAGCTGAAGGAGTTGAAGAATATTTATCAAAAAATTCTGCTAACCTTTAATTGTAAATACATAATATATTGGAGTTTTAAAAATGAATAAATCAGATTTAGTTTCAGCCATTGCTGACAACTCAGGCCTATCTAAAGCAGACGCAGCTCGCGCTTTAGAAGCAACAACTAGCGCTATTACTGGTGCATTAGCAAAAGGTGATTCAGTTGCCATTACAGGTTTTGGTAGTTTCCTAGTTAGAGCTCGTGCAGCTCGCAGT
>Ga0308019_10001516_pt1 | contig 13923 bp, 16 predicted proteins | sample Neamet284_FD_203135 | JGI IMG/M metagenome (GOLD analysis project Ga0308019, IMG submission 203135) | Marine microbial communities from water near the shore, Antarctic Ocean - #284 | ecosystem: Environmental > Aquatic > Marine > Unclassified | place: Southern Ocean | collected 2014-10-01 | reverse complement strand
TTGTTCAACTCTTTTTTCACTTACATCTAAGCCTCTAACTAAAAATCCTTTATCTGCAAGAAATGTTGCTAATGGAAGACCAATGGTACCTACTCCTACTACACATACTGTAATATTTTTGTCATTTACACGTTTTACAATTTGATCTATTTCTTGAAGGTACAACATTATTTCACACTCAAAAATATTTTACTACCCTCATTTAAAGAAATACTTGGTTCACCTTTCAGAATTTTTTTATCTTTAGTTACAATTTTATCTAATTGTTGTCTTCTTAAATTCCAATCAATAGAAGATTTTCCCCCCCCATTGATACATGCATCACAAACACCATCATCATTTAATTTTAACAAGAATTTTGTATCGGGATATAAACAACTTTTACAATATTTCACACGATTCTATTCCTTTTCCCATATAAGAAAATTTACTACTCTATTCTACTATCCTCATAATTTCAACTGAAACTCTTTTTCCACCAAATCCATCAATATGTTTTGAAAATTTTGACTTTATATGTAAATTTGAGTTTACACTTTTCAGATAATTCCTTATTTTAACGGGAGTTTTTTTATTTTTTAATCCCAAATTTAACGCCATACCAATATTTTCCCAAACTTTAGCAGTTATAGTTTGATGTTTTACTTGTGAAAGTATTGCAAATGGAACATCAAGAGTGGCAAATTCATAAGTGGTAATACCCCCAGAACATAATCCAAATTTTGAAATTGAAATTTCTTTAAACATGTTAGCTGATGAAACAAAGGAAATATTTCTAGGTAAGATCTTTTCAATTTCTTTTATTCTTTTAGTCTTTTTTGATGATGGACCATGAATAATTTTTATTTTCATATTACTGGAAAATTTGATTATTTCCTCAAGAAAAATTTCTGTAATATTCTTTTCATCAAATCCACCAAACGTAACTAACAAATCATTTTTTTTGGATATCTTTTTTTTTGAAGAGAATTGGTGATTTAGGATTTGATATTTTGGTCCTAATAAAATGAGTTTCTTATTATTAGTAATAATTTTTTTATTCTTAAAACCAATGAATCCATTAATAATTAGATCTGCAGAATAGTTGTATTTTTTAAGATCAGTGACTAAAACCGTTTTTACAACTTTTTTTATTTTTTTAAGATATTGATTATTTACAAGATAAGCATCATTAATCAACACATCTATTTCTTTATTTTTTACAATTCTAATTGAACGATTAATATCAGAATCAATATCAATATTTTTTTTTAATTTTATAATATTTTTAAATCCATTCTGATTTAGAATTTTTTCTGCTCCCCCAAAATCTTCTAATAAAAACCAGATATTATGTCCTCTAAAATAATAAGCTAAATTCATACTTCGAAAAATATGTCCATTTCCCAATTCTTTACCTGGAGCTTTTCCACCTGAGATTCTAAATAAAATATTTAATTTTCTCATTTTTTAATCACTTCAAATGTGTCCACATTAATGGATTATCTTTTTTTACATCACTTTTCAGTTTTTTGCCCATTACTTTTTTGAAAAATTTTGGTTGAATTCCTTTTGCAGGTCTTGCAATCTTAAGTGAATTAGTTTTTAGAATTGTCCCTTTTTTGAGGTCTTGAGATGCGATCAAACTTCTTCTAATATCGATTAATCCTTCTTTTTCACATTTTTGAGAAAGCTTTTTTCCATTTCCAAGAATTTCTTCAATCTTTCTTATTCTAATAACTAATTGTTTCATTTGTTTTGGATCTGCAGAAAGTGAATGATCCGGACCTGTCATTTTCTTATCTAGAGTAAAATGTTTTTCAATTATTTTTGCACCTAATGATACTGCAACTTCTGGTACAAGCATGTCAGGACCATTATCAGAATATCCAATAGGACAAGAAAATTCTTTCATCATTGTCTGCATGGCTAACAAATTAGTTTGAGAATAAGGAGTTGGATATGCAGATACAGAATGGAAAAGACCAATTTTTTTATTTTTTGTTTTTAAAACTTCATTAACTGCATTCTTTATTTCCTTCAAATTAGCCATTCCAGTTGATAGCAAAATTGGTTTATTTTTTTTAGATGCATAATTGATAAGTGGTAGATTTGTAAGATCACCTGATGAAATTTTAAAAGCAGGGATTTTAATTTTTGATAATAGATCAACCGCATTATTACTAAAAGGAGTTGATAAGAAAATAATATTATTCTGTTTTGCATAATCCGAAATTTCTCCAAAATCAGATTCTGATAATTCCACTTTTTTAAATAATTTATAATAAATTGATTTTGATGATGCTAAATCATCTGCAGTAAATGTTTGAAATTTAACTGCATTTACATTACAACGTCTTGCTGAATCTACTAATTTTTTTGCAAGTTTTAATTTTCCATTATGATTAATCCCTGCTTCTGCAATTACAAAAGTGGGAGAATCAATTCCAATATTCTTTCTACCAATTTTTAACGAACTCATTTTATTTCTCAATTTTTTGAATTATTTCAAATGCTTCATCTACATCAAACCCTACAACTGAATTCCATTCCATTCTTAATATCTCATCATCAGGATGTGTAGCAATAGTGAAAACATTCATGACATAAAAAAATCATTTTATGTATATTAACTGTATTATGATTTAGTACTATCCATTTATAGAAAATATTTTATATATTCTAATACCTTTCATTGACATTATGCATAATATTTCTTTGGAGAGACAAAGTTGGAGATAGTTATTCTTTGTACATATACTGAGCATCCAATCTACTCACACTTGGATAAATGGAAAAATAAAAATTCAAAAGATCATAATATCAAGATTGTAAATAAATCGTCAGAAATCTCTGATCAAGGAGACATACTATTTTTGATTGCCTGTAGTGAGATTATAAAAGATAACATAAAATCTAAATTTAAAAAAGTTTTATGCGTTCATGCAAGTGATTTGCCAAAAGGAAAAGGTTGGTCTCCCTATGTACATTTAGTTTTAGCAGGTGAAAATAAAATTCCAGTGACATTATTTGAAATAGTTGATAAAGTTGATAGTGGAGATATATGGAAAAAGACTAGTTTTACTCTTGAAGGACATGAATTAGCTGATGAAATTAATTTTCTTGTGTCGCAGAAAACTTTAGAACTGATGACTTTTGCAATAGAAAATTTTAATTCCATAATTCCTACACCTCAAGAAAAAAATGGAGAAACATTCTATCCTAAAAGAAACCCAGATGACAGTGAATTAGTTATGAATAAAACAATTTTAGAACAATTTAATTTAATGAGGATTGTCGATCAAAATCGTTATCCTTGTTTCTTTTATCATAAAGGATTTAGGTACAAACTTACTTTAACAAAGTTCTAAATAATAAATGTGATATAGATGGTTACTGCAATAATACAAGCTCGATTAAATTCAACACGATTACCTAGGAAATTACTTTTAAAAATTAAAAATAAGAATATTCTTCAACATGTATTTACACAGCTTTCGTACTCAAAACAAATTGAAAAAAAGATTATTGCCACAACATCTGAAAAAATTGATGATGAAATAGAAAAAATTGCTAAATCTTTAGGGCTAATATGTTTTAGAGGTGATTCACATAATGTTTTAGATAGATATTATCAATGTGCAAAATCATTTAGTGTTGACATAATTGTTCGCATAAGCAGTGATGCACCAATGATTGATCCTCAAATTGTAGATAAGACCATAGAATATTATAAAAAAAATAATTTTGATTATGTAAGTAATTTCTACAAGAGAACATATCCTATTGGAACTGAGGTAGAAGTATTTTCTTTTAAAACTTTAGAAAAATGTTGGAAATTTGCTGAAAAATCATCAGAAAAAGAACATGTTACTTCATTCATATACAATAATCCTGATGAATTTGAAATAGGGTATTTACAAAATTCAGAAAATTTATCAAACTTTCATTGGACTGTAGATCGAATTGAAGACTTTGAATTTGTTAAATTAATAATTGAAAGAATTGATAAGAGCCCAATTTTAATGAATGATGTTTTACAGGTTCTACGAAATGAACCTGATTTATTAAAAATTAATAGTCATATAGATCCATTTGAAAGATACAAAAAATCTATTGAAAATGATTAATTTTTTATAAAAAATTAAATTTCGTGCAAATGTAAGTCCAAAAAATAAAAATTATATCGTCCTTTTTGAAAAACTTGAATTTAAAATGGTTCAACATACTTATGAACTTGATTTAAGAACTAATTTTTAGGCTCATTCAATTTTTATATTCAAATTTAAAATGAATAATTAATGAAAATTATAGTCACTGGAGGTTCAGGATTTATTGGATCTAACGTTGTTAAATATTTGAGTAAAAATCATGAAGTTAAAATTTTTGATTTTAAAAAACCTAATAATTTAGACAACGAGTTCATTCAAGGAGATATCACAAATTCTAAACATGTGATTAATTCAATAAAAGACTGTGATGTGGTAATTCATTTAGCAGCAACATTAGGAGTAGTTAATACCGAAACAAACCCAGTTCTTACTTTAGATACAAACTTAGGTGGAACCATAAATGTTTTAGAAGCCTGTAAAATCAATAAAATTAAAAAAATTATTTTTTCTTCTTCTTCAGAAGTATATGGTGAACCATTGAAAATTCCTATGGATGAAGAAGATAAACCTATTCCAATGACAACATATGGAATTGCTAAATTTGCTGCAGAAGAATACATTAAAGCATATTCAAAATCTTTTGGTTTACAATATACAATGTTTAGATTATTTAATGTATATGGTGATCAACAAGCAACTGATTGGGTACTTCCAGAATTTGTTAGTAAAGCTATTTCAGATAAAGATATTGTTGTACACGGTGATGGTTTACAAACTAGATCATTTTGCTATGTGACAGATATAGCTAATGCATTTTCATTAGCATTAGATAAAGCCAATGGAGAATTAATTAATGTTGGAAATAACTGTGAGCCAATTACAATTAAAGAATTGGCAGATAAAATTATTAAACTATCCAATTCAAAAAGTTCTGTCAAATTCATTCCTTTTGAAGAATCAAAAAGAAATAGAAGTGAAATATTGATAAGAGTTCCTAATATTAAAAAAGCTGAGAAATTACTAGACTATGTTCCAAAAATTTCCCTTGAAGAAGGTATTTTGAAGGTAATTAAAAAACAATTAAACGATAATTAAAAAAATTATTTTTTTATTTTTTAAATAATTATATTTTTAATGATTGAACTATAAATGCTGAACTAAGAAAATATCCTTACTAACTATCATATTTTTCACTCAATTTAATAAATAATTCTGGATATTTATCTTGGAAATTTAGTGACATTACATGATAAAAATGTATTTTATCTATTTTCATTTTTTCTAGTTAAAATAATTCTTTTTCAATTGTTAAAGAATTACAAATTTTTGTTAAGTTCTCATTATATGAAATCCGACTATTTTTTTGTTTAGTTGGTGGTTTAATTGATAATCTTTTTGAATAAAAATTAATTAATTCATTTTTTTATATTCAATCAAATTAGTTATTTCTAATTAATATAATTTACAATTATTTTAATAGTAATTTTAGAAAATTATAAAATAGTCATAAATAATAATTCTCCTTACATTGATATTAGTAAGCAAAATAATTAATCATAATGCGTATTTGTAAAGAGTGTATTCAACCTGATACAAGACCTGGAATATATTTTGATAAAGATGGAGTCTGCGGTGCATGTTTATGGGAACATGAAAAAAAAATTATTGATTGGGAAAAAAGAGAATCTGAATTAAAAAAAATTGCTGAAAATAGTAAAAAAGAAAATTCAGATTATGATTGTGCAATAGGGGTTAGTGGAGGAAAAGATAGTACATTTCAAGCAATTACTGCACGTGATAGATTTGGATTAAATTGTTTATTAGTAAATTATCAACCCGAAAATATCACTAAAATTGGTGAAAAAAATATTGAAAATTTAAAAAATCAAGGGTTTGATGTTATGACTATTAGACCAAATCCCAAAATTATGAAAAAATTAATTAGGTATGATTTTTTTAAAAATCTAAATCCAGTTAAACCAACAGAATTTTCACTTTATTCTTCAACATACATCATAGCAGAAAAATTTAACATACCACTAATCATACAAGGAGAAAATCCGGGATTAACTTTAGGTACAAGTTTAACGGGAGTTGGTGCTGATTCAAATGCACTAAAAGCAAATGAAATACAAACCCTTTCTTCAGGATGGGAAATTTATTCTGAAATTGATGGAATAAGTAAAAAGGATTTGTTTTTGTTTTATTATAATAGAAAAAAATTAGAAGCGTCAGGGATCAAAGCTGTTTGGTTAAATTATTTTATCAAAGAGTATTCTCAAAGCCACAATACAGAATTTGCAAAAAAATATGGTTTAGTAGGAAGAGAAAGTAATTTTGATCCAAATTCAATTGGAACATATAATCCAAATTCTCAATTAGATTCTGATTTAACACAGGTAAATCAATTATTAAAATTTATTAAATTTGGATTTGGTCAATGTATGGATCATGTCTGTTATGATATTAGAAATGGAGACATGACTAGAAAAGAAGCTGCAGATTTAGTTTTCAAATATGATGGAAAATGTTCTGATAAGTATATTTTAGAATTTTGTAAATATGTTGATATTACATTTGAGCAATTTTGGAGTACTGTAGAAAAATTTAGAGGTAATATGTGGGAACGAGATGATTCAAACTTAAGAAATAAAATATGGTTAGAACTAGAAAAAATATAGAAATAAAATATAATTTATGAAATCCCTAATAGTATTAATAAGAAATTAAATAAATAAAAATATTGATAGGATGCATCATACAAGATTATGTTGGTTCAAAAATATTACTAAAAATAATTTTAAATTAATTCAATATACCTATGAATTAACATTTGATTAAATTTTAAAATATTATATTTTTGAGATATAGTTAACTAAATTATATGAAGCATTTCCTTTATTACTCAAATATTGATCAACAAACATTTGGCTATTTTTTACAATACTATTATAAAATTGTTCATCTGATAAGAGTTTCTTAAAATAATATTCAAAATTTTCTGATGAATCTAATGTAATAACTGCTTTTTGTTTTATAAAATCAAATTGAAAAATTTTATCATCTAAGATGATATTCACAACTGGTTTTTTTAGAATCATAGATTCAAACATAATAGTTGATGGATCATACCCTTCTGTAGAAATACTAATAACAAAATTAGATATTTGAATTAAATCCTGAATTGGTGTTGTTTGATGAATTTGAATTTTATCTGACACTTTTTTAATTTCTTGTTTTAGTATATCATTATGTGGATCATTGCCAGGATGTAATTTCACTAATATTGTTAAATTAGGATTATTTTCAAAATATCGTAATATTTTTTTTAAAACAGTATGATATTTTTCATAGGAATTCGAATTTTTATGCCCTGAATTATCAATAATAGGACGTAAGCAAAGTAGAATAATTTTTTTTGAATTTACATTAATTTCTTTTTTTTCAAAATAGGAATCATGTTTTGGACTACCACACAAAATAATCCTATCTTCGTTAATTTTATGCTGATCTAGTAAGTATTTTTTTTGAATTGGTCCCCATAAAGCAATTTTTTCAGGAAATAAAGAGTACATACTAAGAATATCGTAACGAGAAATTTCAGGTAAATAATTTGCAAAAGCATGTTCCAGCATGATAGATTGAACATTATCTGTTTTTAAAGCAAGAATAGTTTTTTCAGTTTCACCCATTACATTAAGTGACACAATACATTTTATGGATGATTCATTTAGAAATTTTTTTGAACCATAAATAAGATAAATATATTCTGAAATTCTATTAGTAAAAGTTTTTTCTAAATCATTTTTAATAAATGACCAAAAAGAATCTTCATTAAAAGTAAAAATCTGTTCCAATTTTGGATTTTTAAATAAAGTCTTAATTTCAGATACAAGTTGACTCTCAATTTTTAATAATTCTTTTTTTTCTAATGTTGATATTAATTTTGAAAAATTTAAAACTTTTGCATTATTGTTTTTTAAAATAATTCTAGATTTTTTGTTCCAAACAGCAGGTCTTCTATTATTAAAAACAACAATATTCATATTTTTTTTAGAAAATTCAACAAATAAATTCTCAAACTGTGACGGATTAAATTCAATTAATAGAATTATATCTTTATTTTTAGATGAATTATGCCATAAATTATTTAAAGTACATAAAATATTTTCAAAGATTTTTTTAGATTTCTTAAAATACTTTCTTGAAATTGAAAATGAAATAGGGATTTTTCCTATATCAAATTTTATTGGAATATTATCGTAAATCATTTTTTGTGATTCATTATCATTAAATGTAACAAGTTCTAAAGAATTAAGATTAAAATTAATAATAATTTCTAAAATTTTCTTGCTTGCAATAATTTTTTTTGGTTTTAAATTAATAATAATTTTTTTGATTATATAAAATTCATAAATACTATTTAAAATAAAATCATGAAATTCACCTGTATCAAGTAATCTGAAAATATTTATTTTATTATATGATGGAATTTTACTATCTTCTATTTTATCATACCAATTATACAATGATGCTGTTTTATCAAAAATTGCATTAAGTTCATCTTCATTAAGAAGATCTTCTCCAATATTGTGAGATATTTTATTTTCTTTAAGAAAATTATGAATATTATAATTTAAGGAAAAAATTTTAATTTCTTCATTTTTAATAAACGATTTTAAAATATCAATATCTGGGATTTGATTAAGAATTAAGACAGTATGAGATTTCAACGATTTTTCCATTTATTCCAATCATAATTATCAAATTGTACATTCATCATTTCATTATCATTTGGTTTCCATGCAACATCTGCAAGTACAAGAATTTTAGAAATTTTATTGCTAGGATTTAATATTGCTGCAGGTGTACCATTAGGAACTGAAATTAAGATAGGGGCATCAGAATTAGATGAGATTTCATGGATTTTACCTTCTTTATCTTGAATAATTATAATAATTTCTCCAGAAATACAATAAAAATATGTGGTTCTATTTTTGTGAAGATGTGGACCTTTTATTTCTCCAGGATTTACTGAATTAACATATACCATTTGTGGATGATTTGGAAGTATATTATCCCAATCTCGCCATATTACAGTCAATTCACCATTTACATGAGAATCATTGATATCGCGAGTTTGATGTTTTTCTAAATTAATTATAAAATTTTTATCGCTCATTTACAATAATCAGTTATTTTCATCAATAAAAGTTTGGATCTATCCATACTATCTAATGTATACAATATTTTATTAGGATAGAAGAAATTAAATCGATATGAAATTATTAGTTACTGGTGGATATGGATTCATTGGAAGTAATTTTATTTTAAAATTATTAGAAAAACATCAAGAATATGAAATTATTAATGTTGATGCAGAGTTAAATGGTTCTAATCCAAAAAATCTTTCAAAAATTGAGAATAATAAAAATTATGAATTTGTAAAAGGAAATATTACAGATTATAAATTAATGAAAAAATTAATTTCTAAATGTGACATTGTAGTTAATTTTGCAGCTGAATCATTTGTAGATAGAAGCATTAATGATGCAAGCCCTTTTTTAATATCTAATATTTTAGGTACACATACTATTTTAGATATTATTACAAAAGAAAAAAAGAAAATGATTCAGATATCCACTGATGAAGTTTTTGGTAGTTTAGAAAATGAGAGTGCTACAGAAGAAACTAAGTTTAATCCTACTAACCCTTATGCAGCTACAAAAGCATCAGCAGAACTTTTAGTTAATTCCTATTTTACCACGTATAATTCAAATGTAATAATTACAAGATGTACAAATAATTATGGTCCAAGACAATTTCCAGAAAAATTAATCCCAAAAACTATTCTTTTAGCAGATCAAAATAAAAAAATTCCAATTTATGGAAATGGTAAAAATATACGAGATTGGATTTTTGTGGAAGATCATTGTAATGCAATTTTTAATGTTTTAACAAATGGAAAATCAGGAGAATCATACAATATTTCTGCAAGTAATGAAATAGACAATATTACAATAGTAAAAAAAATTCTTTCGTTAATGAATAAATCTGAAGATTTAATAGAATTTGTAGAAGATCGTCCAGGCCATGATTTTAGATATAGTATGGATTCACAAAAGACAAAAAAAGAATTGAATTGGCAAACTAAAGTTAATTTTGATGAAGGGATTAAAAAAACAGTAGATTGGTATATTTCTAATAGAGAATGGTGGAAAAACATAGCAAAAAATTCTCTAAATCAAACTCCATGGAAAATTTGATCTTAAATTATTAATATTAACAAATAATGATCTGTATATGAAAGGAATTCTTCTTCATGGAGGTCATGGAACCAGACTAAGGCCATTAACACATACTGGACCTAAACAATTACTACCAATTGCAAATAAACCCATGTCCGAATATTGTATAGAATCTATGAAGGGTGCAGGGGTAACAGAAATTGCAATTATTATCGGAGGAATAGGATCACAAAAAGTTAAAGAATATTATGGTGATGGGGATAAATTTGGAATAAAAATTAATTATATTTCACAGGATTTTCCACGAGGCATAGCACATGCAATTAGTCTCTGTGAAGATTTTATAGGTAATGAGAAATTTTTAGTATTTTTAGGTGATAATATTATTCAAAAATCAATTAATGAATTTAGCAGTGAATTTGAAAAATCAAATGATGCAGCAACAATTCTTTTATGTGAAGTTGACAATCCAAGTAGATTTGGAATTGCAGATATACAAAATGGGCAAATTAAAAAAATTATTGAAAAACCAAAAAATCCTCCAACAAATTTAGCAGTAACAGGAATTTATTTTTTAACTCCAATTATTTTTGATATCATTAAAAGATTAAAGCCATCATGGAGAAATGAATTAGAAATTACGGATGCATTAGATATGTTATTGAATGAAAAACATTCCATTAGCTACAAAATGATTACAGATTATTGGAAAGATACAGGTACTCCTGAAGATATTATTAATGCAAATAAAACTATTTTAGAAAATATGGTTCCAGAGTTTAAAGGGAAAAAAGATTCAACAGTCTTAATTGAAGGTAATGTTTCAATAGGTAATCAAACATGTATTAGTGATCAAGTAAAAATTAACGGCCCTGTAATAATTGGAAATAAATGTAATATTTCAGGGAATGCAATTATTGGACCAAATACCAGTATTGGAAATGAATGTAATATTTTAGGAGGAACTATACAGGATTCCATTATAATGAATAATTGTAAAATTGAAAAAAATGTAAATTTAAGAAATAGTATTATTTCATCAAATTCTACCATTGCACAAAATAATATTAAAAATGAGCAAGTTTTTCTTGTAGGTGAGGGTACAAAAGTATCATTTTAGTAAGTATGATAAATTTTTTAATATCAAAAGCTAATGGATTTTAAAAGATATGGAAAATAAAAAACCTTTGATAAGCATAGTTATTCTAAATTATAATGCAGGTGATTTAATTTATAATTGCATTAATTCAGTTTTTCAAACAAAATATGAAAATTATGAAGTCATATTAGTAGATAATATTTCGACTGACGGTAGTCACAAAAAATGCAAAAAAAACTTTGATAAAATCCAATTAATTGAAAATTTAGAAAATTTTGGATATTGTGAAGGAAATAATATTGGAATAAGAAAAGCTAAAGGAGAATTCATAGTAATTTTAAATCCAGATACAATTGTAGAACCAAATTGGTTAGATGAATTTTTAATTGCACATTCCAAATTTGGTGATGCGTTGTATCAACCAAAAATTCTATCACTTTATGAAGAGAAAATATTACAGAGTACTGGAAACATGATTCATCCATTTGGATTTGGATTTGCTAGGGATAAAGGAATTAAGGATCATAATCAATTTAAAGAAATAGAACAAATTGGTTATGCATCAGGCACATGTCTTTTTACATCATCTAATGTTTTAGATAAAATTGGATTATTTGATCCATTTGTATTTCTATACCATGATGATTTAGATTTAGGTTGGAGAGCTGCACAATTAGGAATTAATTCATATTTTGTTCCAAATATAAAAATACTTCATGCAGAAAGTTATATTTTAAAATGGAGTTCAAAGAAATTCTATTGGCTAGAGCGAAACAGAAAATATTGTCTTTTAACTCATTTTTCTAAATCGACATATAAAAAAATGAGACTAAATTTAATATTAGTTGATTCTTTTGTATGGATATTTTATATTTCAAAAGGATTTTTATTTGCAAAAATTAAAGCAGAATTAGATATTAGAAAAAATAAAAAACAAATTGAAAAAAAATATTTAGAACTAGAAAACAAAAAAATTATTCTAGATGAAGAACTAATTAAAAAATTTCCGGATAAAATTTTTGTTCCAGAAAATGTTGCTAATGGAAATATGAATAAATTTTTTAATTCTATTTTAGAAAAATTAAGTATTAAAACAAAAAGAAAAATTTTATTTCAAAATTAATTGATTAATTCAGAAATAACAATTGCTATGGCATAATTTCCTTCATGACTAATACTAGCACGAAAAACATACTTTTTTGCAGAATCTAATAATTTAATCATTGGTTTTGAGTTAACATGAAAAGTTTCTATTTTAGAAATATAGATATCATCATTAATTGATTTTTTTACAGCTTCTTTTAAAGCAAATTTTCCAGCAAAATGAGATGAAGAATCTTTAAATTTTAAACAATAATCAATTTCAGATGATTGAAAAATTAATTCATAAAATCCTACTCTTTCTTGATATGGATTTTTTTTAAAATCCGTTATATCTGCAATATCAATTCCAACCCCCAGTTTTTCAACCATATTGTTGCTATCTGACAATGATTTTAGCAACACCGTCAATTAAACAAATTTTTGATTTATTAAAAATTGATGTAGTAATGGTTATTATTTTTGTTGAATCACTTTTTTCAATCACTTCCCCAACAACCTCAATTTCATCATCAATATAGCATGGAGAACGAAAATTTAGTGTTTGAGAAAAATATAACGCATTTTTTCCAGGCAGATGCATCCCAACTAACCGTGAAAAAAATGTAGATAACAGCATACCATGAACTATTCTTTTTTTAAATGGAGTAGATTCTGCAAATTTAGTATCCATGTGTAATGGATTTAAATCTCCAGAAAAATTGCCAAATGTTTGAACCATTGAATCCGTAATTTTTATCATAAAACTTTCTTTTTGACCAATAAAAATATCATCATAATAATATTCATTTAAAGAATTAGTCATTTAGATTTACACCATGATTTTTTAAATGACGTTTAATGTCTGCAACATTTTTTACGTCCATTGCTTCATCTATAGAAAATTTTACATTAAAATTTGATTCTAATTCATACAAAAGTACATACCCATTAAAAGAAGTCCAAGATGAAATTGTTGAAGGATTAGATTCATCGTTTATATTTTCATAATTTACATTCATTACTTTTGAAATAATTTTAAATAATTTTGTAGACATTATTCTTCACTTAATGTTAAGAAATTAGGCATATTGAAAGGTTTGTTTAAATTATAAATCCAAATATCATCTTTTTTATAAAATTGGCAATCAGCAAGAAAATTTTCAATAGGTTTATTTTTTTCTGTAGGAATAAATTTTGCTTTCAACATTTTTATGTTACTATTTTTTGCTTCATTAATAATAAAATATAAAATTGCTTTTTCAGCCTCACGCCCCATAACTCTACAACTTAAAAGAAAAGTATCTAATAACCATTCATCCGAATTAGTTTTTTCAACAATAAATACACCAGTAATACCATTGTCACCAAATTTATCTCTAATATGTGCACAACCAATTAAAAT
>Ga0308019_10001514_pt1 | contig 13930 bp, 10 predicted proteins | sample Neamet284_FD_203135 | JGI IMG/M metagenome (GOLD analysis project Ga0308019, IMG submission 203135) | Marine microbial communities from water near the shore, Antarctic Ocean - #284 | ecosystem: Environmental > Aquatic > Marine > Unclassified | place: Southern Ocean | collected 2014-10-01 | reverse complement strand
ACCAATAGTAAGTATTCTGTCAGCCTCAGCCAACTTAATGGGCTGAGGGCCTAAAGCTCCACTACCATAGGCAACCATTGCCTCTACCATATTTCCAATATAGCTAAAATCGCCAGGCCGCGAAGGTTTAAATCCTGGCGACTCATCACAACACCATACAACTGTATCTGCAGCTGCTTCAATTTCTTCTACTTTATAACGATCAATCAATTTTTTATATCCGGCAAAATACAAGACCTTTGATCCCGCTGCTCTTGCTGCAGCACCTATAGAAAATAAAACTGCATTTCCTAGCCCGCCTCCAACTAACACCTTGGTCTCACCTGGTACGATTTCTGTTGGGGTCCCTGTTGGACCCATTAGTACAACCGGATCACCGGGACTAAGCGTGGCACATAAATCAGCTGATCCACCCATTTCTAATGCTATTAATGATACTAATCCTCTTTCTATATCTACTGATGCGCCTGTCAGGGCAATTCCCTCCATAGCAAGCTTCGTATTCCCAGCATTAATTGCTAGCGTTTCAAAGTTCTGAAAACGATAGAACTGACCTGGCTGGAAACGTTCTGCCGCCATAGGTGCATGTACTATAACTTCAATAATAGTTGGGGTGAGTCTTTCTATACTATGTACTGTAGGTCGTAACCGTGCATTAATTCCAGAAAAGAATTTTGAATTTTCTTCTATTGATATTGGAGACTGCCGACTAAGCACCCGACTTACCACAGGATAACCCTGCTTTGCACTAGACATTGCCTTTACCACATTCCCAGAATAGGACGGGTGAAGATCTCCAAAAAAACTAATGAAACGACCATCATTACAACGACTTAAAAGGACCATTGGAGTTTCTGGTTTAGGATTTCCATGGACCGGTTCTACAGGGTCCCCACTCTCATCGCAAGAAGCAAAATAACGCCCGTGTAGTTTGAAATTTTTCTTATCTTCTCTGGCAAGCACCGTGTTCGGCTGTGTACCTGCTGCAACCAGTACAGCACGTGCTGGCAATTCAGTTTCTCCGATTTTTTGCCACGACCCTTCTTCGTCTAGTTCTTTAATTGAAAATTTTATGGATTTAGCATGTTCCCATTGATCAAGCTCTATACTTTCAGGTGTAAGACCTTCAGAAAATGTTATGCCCTCCTCCAATGCCTTTTCCACTTCTTCATGATTCAGGGTATAAGATGGGCTATCTATCATTCGTTTCCTATACGCAAGAGTGGCACCTCCCCAAGACTGGAGTAATTCTAGAATTTTTGGTACTCGCCCTTCATTTTTTGCTAATTTACGCTCGTCTCGAATGGCACGCGCATGATTAAGAAATTCATCTGCAATTTCACGCTCCTCCTCGTCCCACAAATTACGAGTTTCTTTTTCACCCTTTATAGATGAAAGAACCTCATAGCGACGAAGAAATTTATCTACCTGAACCGGGTAATAGGCAAGAGCTTCAGTTGCTGTATCAATCGCTGTTAATCCGCCTCCAATTACTACAACGGGTAAGCGTAACTGCATATTTGCCACAGAACTATCTTGAGCTGCACCAGATAGTTGTAACGCCATCAGGAAGTCAGATGCGGCACGAACACCTCGGGCAAGACCATTTGGAAGATCTAGTACGGTAGGACGACCCGCTCCAGCGGCTAGTGCCACATGATCAAACCCCATATTAAGCGCATCATCAGCTGTAATAGTTCCTCCAAAACGAACCCCGCCAAACAGAGAGAATTCCTCCCTTCGTTCTAGTAGCAACCGAATTAATTTTAGAAAATTTTTGTTCCAACGTACGGTAATTCCATATTCCGCTACACCGCCAAAACCTGCCGGCATACGCTCATTCAAATCCTCATCAAGTTCTTTTGCATCTCTGATAGCCCTAAATGGTACATGATCACCCTCTTGGCTAATTCCTGAGATATCTGATGGCAGAGCCTCTATTTTAAGCCCATCTATACCCATCACGGCATGGCCATCGTTCATCAGATGATGAGCTAAAGTATATCCTGCTGGTCCCATACCAACCACTAACACTTTATGACCAGATGGGGCTTTCGGAACAGGTCGGTTCAAATCTAGCGGGTTCCAACGTGTAAGAAGACTATAAATCTCAAAGCCCCATGGTAGCTCCAGAATATCTTTAAGAGATCGTGTTTCTGCTTCAGGAATATTTACTGGCTCTTGCTTTTGATAAATACAGGATTTCATACAATCATTACAAATTCGATGACCGGTTCCAGCGCACATAGGATTATCTAATACAATCATAGCTAGACTACCGATAGCAACTCCCTCGGTCTTTAGCTTATGAAATTCAGAAATCCGCTCTTCTAAAGGACAGCCGGCGAGTAAAACGCCAAACTGGCTCTTTTTGAAGGCTTTAGGCTCATCAGGTGACTTTGGCTTGACCTTTAGTCCTTTTGAGCAGGAATCCTTTCCCTGCTCATGACACCAAATGCAGTAATTTGCTTCATCTAAAGCGCCCACAAGGTCAGTACCCTGATCAGTCAGTGAAAACCCTTCTCTCCGACGCAAGTGCTCTAACCGGTGAGAAACATAACCTTCAGTAGTATCGATAACCGACGGTACTAAGTGTAGATAATCCAGCTTAGGGTGAGCTTTAAAAAGCACACCTTCTTGGCTACGTATTTTTCCTTCTGCTGTTTTCAGTGCCCAAGCAGCATAAAACAATGCAGCCTTAAGGAGCTCTTCGTTCTTTTCTTCATCCTTTAACCACTCTATTACTTTTGTTGCAAAAATAAGCTCAGAAAATGGCTCTTTAAATTCAATCTCCAGCCGTTTTTCCAATTTAGGGCCATCAATTTTTGATATATCTTCATCACTAACCTTATTCATTGCTTTCCGCAGTACAAACTGCCTTTTGCAAAAATACAGTGGGGCTAGCTCGTGATGGCGGGCAGAAAGTGCCTGAACTTCGGTCTCTATACAGAATAATTTTGAAATAAAATCATCCAGCAATGGAGCAATTTCAATTAGTAAATTAGATTCATCTTTTTCATTAAGGCTATCGCTATGAGAGCGAGCATGATCAAGCCGAGCATGTAAATCAGGATCACTATCCTTTAAAAAATCAAGAAAAGAGAGATCCAGCTTTAAAAGTCCAGCACGTCGATATAAATCTGCAAAATTCATATCGAATCCCAGAACAAGAGAGTCTTCTTCTTCTGCTACTCCTAACCTAGTACCTGAATCTGATCCCATATTTTTCATACTCAATAAATTGTTAATGATGTTAAATAAATAGAAATAAATTTTTATTGGTGCTTTTATTTATAACTTTGAAAATTATCATTGAAGCACCAAATTATGTGTTAGCTGGACAAATCATTCCTGCTGCAACAGTATTGTTGCTCGCTTCATCAATTACAATAAAGCTCCCCGTAGCATGATTTTTTTGATAGTCATCACAAGCTAGGGGCTGCTGCACATTAAGTTCCACACGTCCTATATCATTCATTTTCAAGGTATCTACTATCTCATGATTTAGCGTGTTGATATCTACCCTGTAATCTATCTTACTCACTCCTGCTTTAACTATACGAGCCGAGTGCTTGAGAAGGTACTTACGTTTAGGATCAAGAGCCGTCTCGGATAGCCAACATAATATTGTATTAATTTTCTTGCTAACACGCGGTACATTTTCAGTTTTTACCAACATATCACCACGAGAAATATCGAGGTGGTCCTCGATAGTCAATGTAACTGACTGTGGTGCAATGGCATAATCAAGGAACCCATCGTAAGTAACAATTTCTTTAATGCGAGAATTCAATCCAGAAGGAAAAACTGTTATTTTATCTCCAACAGCAACCTGACCTGATTCAATTCTTCCCATGTAGCCACGGAAATCATGGAACTCCTTAGTCTTTGGACGACATACCAGCTGTACTGGGAAACGAAAATCTTCAAGATTAATATCGTTGTCTATGGGAATATTCTCCAGCACCTCCATTAAAGTCGAGCCTTTATACCAGGAAAGATTCTCCCCGCGTTCTACTACCATATCTCCATTCAAAGCAGACATTGGGATATACACAATATTATCTAAGCCAAGCTTGGCTGCAAATTCGGAAAATTCCTGACTAATTTTCTTAACCACATCACGAGAGTAGTCAACAAGATCCATTTTATTAATAGCTACAACCAAATGAGGAATGCCCATCAAACTAGCTAAATAAGCATGGCGGCGAGATTGGGTAAGTACGCCTTTCCGTGCATCAATTAAAATAATTGCAAGATTCGCAGTGGATGCGCCAGTCACCATGTTACGGGTATATTGCTCGTGCCCAGGGGTATCTGCGATAATGAATTTTCGTTTAGGAGTAGCAAAATAACGATAGGCTACATCAATAGTAATTCCTTGCTCACGTTCTGCCTGTAAGCCGTCAGTTAATAATGACAAGTCTACGTCCTTCATTCCTCGTTTGTGCGAAGTGTTTGTAATTGAACTTAACTGATCTTCAAATATTGATTTAGAGTCATATAATAAGCGCCCAATTAAGGTACTCTTACCATCATCCACACTACCGGCTGTGATAAAGCGTAATAACTCAGTATCACTAAACGAAATTTTATTGTTTCCTGCCATTTATTATCCTTCTGGAAGTTCGAATTGCTGTGAATTTCTCTGATCACCTATTTCAGGTGAACTACTTACTCTAAAAGTATCCCTCTTTCTTACGTAGTTCCATGGACGCATCTGATGTTTGGTCATCCATACGGGTAGCGCCCCGCTCAGTAATATGTGTAATCGCTGTTTCAGTAATAATTTCCTCTACATTCGCTGCTTCAGATTCTACTGGGCAGGTACAACTCATATCTCCTACTGTACGGAAACGAACCATAATATTTTCTGATTGCTCACCGTCCTTAGGTTGAACAAGGTGAGATACTGGCAACAAGCCATTTTCACGTCGATACACATCTCGTGTATGTGCAAAATAAATATGCGGCACCTCCAACTTCTCGCGCGCAATATATTCCCAAACATCAAGCTCGGTCCAGTTACTGATTGGGAATACACGAATATTTTCTCCTTTATGTACCCGTGTATTATAAATATCCCACAATTCAGGCCGCTGATTCTTTGGATCCCATTGCCCGAATTCATCTCGAAAAGAAAATATACGTTCCTTTGCCCGAGCTTTTTCTTCGTCGCGTCGTGCGCCACCAATACAAGCATCAAGCTCAAGCTCTGCAATTGAATCTAGTAGTGTCACTGATTGAAATGAATTTCGACTCTGATTCTCTGAGCGTAGAACCACCCTACCTTGTTTAATAGAGTCTTCCATACTACGCACAATCAAACGCTCACCTAATTCTTTAGCTTTCCTATCACGGAATTCAATTACTTCTGGAAAATTATGGCCAGTATCTATATGTAGTAATGGAAATGGAAAAGGGCCCGGACGAAATGCTTTTTCTGCGAGCCTTAGCAACACAATGGAGTCTTTCCCCCCTGAAAAAAGCAATGCAGGATTAACACATTCTGCAGCAACTTCTCGCAAAATATGAACTGATTCACTTTCCAGAACGTCTAAATGACTTAACTGGTCTTCGGTCCGTCGTTTAATAATTACTTGCTCATTTTTCATCATAATACCTGGAACAGGGGTAATAAAATCTTGCTTATCGTTTATTAATATATCCATTTACTAACTCGCTAATTCTCTAAAAATACCAAATAAACTTATCTTATTTAAGATGCAGGCCACACTCCTTAGTTTCAGGATCCTCCCACCACCAACGCCCAGCACGGACATCTTCACCGGGTGTAATAGCACGGGTACATGGCGCGCAACCAATACTGCTATAATTTTTATCATGCAGTGCATTATACGGAATATTAAAATCTTTAATATATGTCCATATGTCAGGCAGACTCCAGTTTAAAAGCGGGCTAATTTTCTGAAGACCGTTATCTGCATCGAACTCTGACGCCTCAAGATTTATTCTAGTTGGAGCCTGATCACGTCGCAGTCCTGTTATCCATGCACGCTTACCCTTTAATGCACGTTTTAATGGTTCAACTTTCCTCATAAAACAACAAGCTTTACGTAGGGCTATGCTGTCATAGAATCCATTAGCTCCATTTTCAGCAGCATATTTCTCCACTGCAGCAGACTCAGGAAAATATATTTTAGTATTTATATTATAGCGATCCTCAACTTCTTTCATTAGACTATAAGTTTCTTCAGGAAGACGAGCCGTATCTAGAGTAAACATAGAAATATCCGGAAAATTCTTCCCTATTAAGTCAGTTAGCACCATATCTTCTGCACCAAAGCTATTTGCAAAAACAACTGGGGCATAGTCTTTATTTACTGCATCTAACAGTGCATTCACTTCTTTGACCTTCTGACTTAAATTCATCACTCTCTAGGCCTATAAAATTGATAGAAATTATTGCCTCATATCAGCTGGCTGCTGAGCCTGCAACTGACCTGGTGAAACTGTCTGTGGCAATGCCCCTGTTAAATCAAGCTGATGATCAAAGCTTATACATAGTTCCGCAACTTCTACTGTCCATTCATCCAACTCTAAGAACCATTTATTTAGTAGAACAACGTCCAGTGTCTCAGTTGAACTCATAAAATATCCTGAAAATTTAATTAACTGTTCGGATAATTTTGGTTTAGTAGGCAATACATTCCTTAGTTCTTCTGCCTGTTCCCTCAAATTATCTTTCTTAGCACCACCAAACAGTTCTGTTACACCCTGACTAATTAAGAGAGCAATTTCCTCGGCACATTTAACAGAATCTTCAAATTTACGCTGAAATTTCAATGCATCCCGATAGTTTCGCTCATGTGCTGCCTCAAAAAAACTTGAGCCTATCTTTACTTGAGTAACTCCTGCACATTCTCCCCCACCTAGTTGCAGAACTTTAAAATCACTTTCTTTTCCATGATCACGTAAAACCAACTCTAATTCTTCAGCCTTAATGTCAGTTACACATTTCAATAACTCAGTGAAATACTCTTTACCTACACGCCTTACCCAGAAGAAAAATGTTTCACCAGATTGACACTCAGAGCTATATGCCGTTTTTATCAGCTTCATAGCCTCTTCAATACGTGCGGCAGGAACTGCCGGGGCTTTAATTGCCAATTCCCCGTTTGCCTTCCCATCTCCTCCTAGATACATTTGATAGTGCGGTATTAATTTACCGTGCATGCGTTTACCTACCCCATACATACCAATATCACCAGTCTCTGGTTGTGCACAACCATTATGACATCCAGAAACACGAATTTTTAAATCATGTTCCCCCCCACTTAATTTCGGCCCAAGAACTGTACTAGAAGTTATCCCCAAACGACAAGTCGAAGTACCTGGGCATGCAACAACATCATCGCCGGTTTGTGGCTTACCTAAATCTAGTTTAGATACAGCAGTACCCAGAGTATCAATTTTTTCCTTTTCTACATTTATCAGGATCATATTTTGATCCTGGGTTACACGAATCTCATTTAATTCAAAAAATTCAAGAATTCTAGCAAGCCCTCGCAATTGCACTACATTTAGATTTCCCATTGGAGTACTAATTGGAAAAACATAAAGCCCAGATTGCTTCTGTTCAAATAATTTACGTGGCGCACCAATCCCAGGAATTTCACTGTCAATCCCAGAGTTCCATTCTCCTTTGGGGTATTCCTGTGTTGCCAATGCTGCCTTGGTACGCTCTAACTCCTCACGATATTTTTCAATAAACCCTTCCTGGCCAAATCTATCAACTAAAAATTTGATTCTTGCCTTAGCGCGTTTAACACGATCTGAATATCGATTATGCAATGAGACAATTGCTTCCATAACTAATAATAAGTCTTTTTCTTCAATAAATTCTTCAACTACTATCGCCTCATGCGGCTTATGCCCAAGACCTCCACCAGCCACAACTTTAAAGCCAAATTTAGTTCCCTTTTGTACTGCAATAACCCCCATATCATGCATCATTCCCTGTGCACAATCTGATTCACAAGCCGAAAAACTAATTTTAAATTTACGCGGCATTTGTTGTGTTAGTGGATTACGTAAGAAATGCTGAACAGCCCCATCGAGATGTTTATTAACGTCAACGTGCTGTCTAGGACATACCCCAGACAAAGAACACGCAGTAACGTTACGGATAGTATTCCCACATGCTTCGCGTGTTGTTAGCCCTGTTGTAGCTAGAAGCCGAAGAACTTCGGGAGTATCCCCGAGTGGAACATAATGAATCTGTATATCCTGGCGTGTAGTAATATGCACAACATCGTGTTGCACATATTTCTCTAATACGTCTGCTATTACCGCCAATTGTTTCGAATTTAAACGGCCACCCGGCAGCTTAATACGAATCATATTGACCCCTTCCTGACGCTGACCATAAATACCCATTTGCAAACGAGCAGCAGTAAATCGATCAGCATCCATATTTTGGCTTTGAAAGTCCTGCAGCGCTTTATCAAACAAAGTTATTTCTTCATCGCTAGCAAGATTTATTAACTCATTCATCTAATTTCTCCACAATTTATTACCATATTAATCTTCCCCCAATTATGACCAGGATTGTCGCTAATGCTGGACGCAATATTCGCTCTGGTATCCGCCCACCTATATGGCTTCCAATATAAATTCCTGGCAGAGAACCCAATAATAAACTACCAAGCAACCCAAAATCTACTGTTCCCAGATAAACATGCCCCATTCCTGCTATTAGGGTAAGTGGAACTGCATGGGCTATGTCACTGCCAATTAGATTTATAGTGGGAGTGCGCGGATATAAAGTAATAAGCGCTACCATACCCAATGCTCCGGCACCCACCGATGTCATGGTTACTAAAATTCCTAAAACAGCACCTGTCGTAATCGTTGCTGTAACTATATTCTGGTCGCGCCATGCTGCTAGAGAGCTAAAGCGAGATTTTCCTAAATGTGCCAGTTGATTACGAAAAAATAAAGCTAGTGCAGTCAGAATTAAAGCTATTCCAAGCGTACCGGTAATCAAATCTGAGAAAATTTGATTCTCAACCCCTAGCGCGTTCAACCCTAGTACAGTCAATAATGCAGCAGGCAAACTGCCTATTGATAGTCTTTTGACAAGTTTCCAGTCTACGGTGCCACGACGACCATGCACCCATACGCCACCTGCTTTTGTCAACGAAGCATACAACAAGTCCGTACCTACGGCAGTAGCTGGGGAAATACTAAACCCCAGTATTAACAGAGGTGTCATAAGTGATCCTCCGCCTACCCCGGTGAGTCCTACAATAAATCCCACCAGTAAGCCTGATAGAGTGTAGCCCCATTCCATACTGTTTATCCTAGTTACCCTAAATTTTGAAGGATGGATATTAACAACATATTGATATATTATCTAATAATATTAAATTAGATTGATATAATTATTAGTTATAACATGAATTGGAGTGAGGATTATGAAACTACAGCAATTAAGATATCTATGTGAGGTGGCGAACCAAGATCTCAATTTATCCAGAGCTGCTAAAAAATTACATACCTCGCAACCTGGAATAAGCAAACAAATTCAGCTTCTAGAAGAAGAGCTTGGCGTGGAAATTTTTATTCGTAATGGTAAACGAATGGCTAGCATTACCCCACCAGGGAAAACTATAGTCGAGATAGCTGAAAAAATTCTCATAGAAGAAAATAACCTGAGATGTGTAGGTCAGGAATTTACAGACAAAGATATTGGGTCTTTAACTGTTGCTACTACCCACACCCAGGCAAGGTACGCTCTGCCCCCTACAATTAGACAATTTACTACTCGCTACCCAAAAATAAAGCTAACAATACGTCAGGGAAACCCGACTCAAATATCAAAATTAGTGACTTCTGGAGAAGCAGACATTGCCATTGCTACAGAGGCTATTGAGTTCTTTCATGAACTTGTGATGCTTCCGTGCTATCAATGGAATCGATGTATCATCACGCCACCTGAGCACCCATTACTTTCACTCCGAGAAATTTCGCTTGAAGCTATTGTTAAATATCCCATTATTACCTACGACTTTGCATTTACAGGGCGTTCAAAAATTAACCAGGCTTTTGAGGCCAGAGGCTTAGTACCCAATGTTGTATTGACCGCTTTAGATGCAGATGTCATTAAGACTTATGTAGAACTAGGGTTAGGTATTGGAATAGTGGCGCAAATGGCATTTGACCCTAACCGGGACAAACATCTACGCTCCATAGACGCAGGGCATCTTTTTGAATCAAGCACTACACGTATTGGCATCAGAAAAAATAGCTATCTTCGAGGTTATGTACTTGATTTTATTAAAATGTTCTCTCCTCAGCTCAATAGAATTACTGTCAAAAAAGCCATGAATAAAGAGCTATAACTCTACGAAGAAGATGGATTGCATTTATTTTATTTACAAGATATAACAATGCTTTGTACAGTACATAGCAACTTGGAACTGTATAATTGCAAGGATTCTATTTAACTACTCTTTAATTCTGTGATCAAACTCCTGCCCGACCTTATTATTAATCAAATTTCTGCCGGTGAGGTAATAGAGCGGCCTGCTTCAGCACTTAAAGAAATACTTGAAAATAGTGTGGATGCTGGTGCTTTAGAAGTAAAGGTTCAGCTTGAAGAAGGCGGAGTTAAATTAATCCGTGTATCCGATAATGGCGACGGAATCCCAAAGAATGATTTGCCTCTTGCCCTTACGCCTCATGCTACAAGCAAGATTAAAACCCTAGAAGATTTACAGAAAATAGGCAGTCTTGGATTCCGAGGTGAAGCACTTGCAAGTATTGCATCAGTTTCTAATTTAGTTCTAGCAAGCCGGAAACTAGAAGAAAAACATGCCTGGCAGATACATGCTAAAGGAGGAAGACTTTCACGCCCTGAGCCCTCATCACTTGTTGCTGGAGTCACGGTTGAAGTACATGATCTCTACTTTAATACTCCTGCCCGGAGAAAATTCCTAAAAACCGAGGCCACAGAATTTAGCCATTGCGATGAGACCTTTAAGCGCATTGCATTATCATCCCCTAATATTAGCTTTACACTTCAACATAACGGCAAAATACGTCGTCATTTACGATCATCTGATGTAACGCAACGAATTACACAATTGCTAGGCAGCGATTTTGAGGAGGCTTCCCTACTTATAAGCGAACAAGCGGCAGATTTGCATCTGTATGGATCTGTCGCATTACCAACCTATTCAAAGTCTTCCCGTAATGCACAGTATTTTTTTATTAATGGTCGTTTTGTACGAGACAAATTAATCGCACATGCGATTAGAGAAGCCTATCGTGATGTTCTACATCTGGACCGGCACCCAACATACGTTCTATTTCTAAATATGAATCCAGAAGGTTTAGATGTTAATGTTCACCCAGCTAAAACTGAAGTTCGATTTCGCGATCCACGCGCATTACATCAATTCATTTTTCACACTATTAGCAAGTCATTAGCTTCTCCACACCAAAAACTAGAAACAAATAATTCCGTAGCAGCTATAAATGCAGCATCCATCCCTTCCGCATCAGCCTATGTAAGACAAGACCCCATGCAGCTCGGGAGGGAAGCTTCGCCTCCCTTTCATTATCAAAATCTATTTGGTGCAGGCATCAAAGCAAAGATTCCCCCAGCCACTACTATCACTGAGCAGGAACAGGAAGAAATTCCACCCTTAGGTTTTGCTCTAGGACAGCTTATGGGTATATACATACTGGCCCAAAATAGGCAGGGTTTAATCATTGTGGACATGCATGCAGCACACGAACGCGTAACTTATGAGAAACTAAAGTCATCGTTTGATAACCGTACCCTATCTATGCAACCACTGCTAATTCCTGTGACATTCCAGGGAAACGGATTAGATGTTGTCACTGCAGAAGAAAACAAAGAAATTTTAAGTAACCTAGGCTTTGAAATCGCCATCCTCTCTCCTACCACGCTAGCGGTACGTGCAGTGCCGACTATACTCAAGGACACGGATGTCGTTAAGTTAGCGCGTGATATCCTCAATGAGCTTCGTGAGTTTGATACGGGTCAGCTATTGACAAACAAACGCAATGAGCTCCTCTCAAGTATGGCCTGCCATAATGCAATTCGTGCCAATCGAATACTGAGCTTACCCGAGATGAATGCACTTCTACGCGAAATGGAAGAAACTGAACGCTCCGATCAGTGCAATCATGGAAGGCCAACATGGTTTGAAATCAGCCTAGCTAATCTTGATAAAATGTTTATGCGGGGAAAATAAAGCAATAAAACTCAGGACAATTCTTTAATCAAATGTAAAATTTCTATGGCATGATTGCGTGCTTTCACACCATATAATACATGCTTCAATACGCCATGCATGTCAATGATAAAAGTAGAGCGCAAAACACTGGACTTCATTTCACCATTTCTCTCTTTTTCCCGCAAAATATCATATTTTTCACATGCTTCATTTTCACTGTCAGATAATAAACATACAGTAATATCATGTTTATCTCGAAATGAGCCGTGGCTTAAGCAATCGTCACGACTAATGCCCAGAATTACGGTGTCAAGATCTGCAAATTTATCTTTTAAAGCACTAAATTCTAAAGCCTGAACCGTGCATCCAGGAGTATCATCTTTAGGGTAAAAATAAAGTACCACATTCTTCTTATTCCTATAGCCGGATAGACGAACCATCTCCATATCGGCATCAGGCAAGTTAATATCTGGCGCGATCTCTCCTATTCGTAACATTTTTATCCTTTCTGTTAGTTTTTTGTAGTTAAAAATGATTGCTATGTGATTAAATAATTTTAAGCTAATTCTAGTTAGCTTAAAATAAAAGAATATAACCTCTAAGCTATCTTACCGCCTAAACATAAATAAAAAATTGTCACTTTAACATTGGCAGTCATTTCGGACTTTTTAATCCGAAGAAGTCTCCGACAAATTTATAAAATATAAATGTATTTCTCTACCCTAATATTTATTATTGATAACACATAAAATGAATAATAACCGTTACATGAAATTACTATAGCCCTCTATATTCGGAGCGCTCACTGTGTTACCTGAAGGTCTAATTTAGAGAAGCTTCCTTCTGTATGTTTTTTACAACTTTCTTCAGACAAATTCCATACTTAACTAGACAATATTTATGAATTCTGATATTAATATGACGGTCCTTTCGGATTTGGGAATTAGTTTCTTGAATGGCCGAAACGCTTTAGTTATAAATTTTATTATAACTTTATAGAATTACTACTCGTCTAAACAAAATGGGAGATTTAAAATGAAATATCTGCTCCTCGCTGCCGTAGTTACATTATCACTATCTGCCTGCGATCTATTCAGTGAAAAGGAAGTCGGAGGCGGAAAGCCTGGGCAATATCCACCTAGTCTTTGGGATAAACGTGATAGTGCTCCTCCAGGACCTGATGAAGGTGCTGAAAGTGCCGGAGATGCTGCTGATCGTCATGCTGCTCCTGCCGATTAAATATTTGGCAAGACGAAAAAGCCGTCCTTCTGGGCGGCTTTTTTTATTATTAATTATATACAACCATTGAAATAAGACAGATAAATAGGCCTAAATATTTGAGTAGTTTTAGTGCTTCTGCTATATTGCGTAAAATTAAATATCTAATGGAATTTAAATAATGAAATTTTATTCATTCTTGCTTGTTACTCTGTTTGCACTTTCACTTAGTGCATGTGGTGAAGGTAAAAAAAGTCTTGATGGCCATGACATGGAGAAACCACCGCCCTCCGCAGATGCAGCCCGGGACTCTGAACCTAATTTTGATGATCTTGATAATCCTGATAAAGAAGACAAACCTAATAAATGGTAAGCCTTTTCAAGACAGATTTAGATTTGCATTTGATTCAAAAAAACAGAGCCTATTGCAAATAAAATACAAATAGACTTGAAGTAATTGAATTTAAAAATAAAAAATA
>Ga0308019_10001512_pt1 | contig 13940 bp, 12 predicted proteins | sample Neamet284_FD_203135 | JGI IMG/M metagenome (GOLD analysis project Ga0308019, IMG submission 203135) | Marine microbial communities from water near the shore, Antarctic Ocean - #284 | ecosystem: Environmental > Aquatic > Marine > Unclassified | place: Southern Ocean | collected 2014-10-01 | reverse complement strand
TTTCACAAGAGACTTCAATGCGGTTGATATTAGGGCTTTATCGTGGTTGAATGCATGGGTGGATTCAGACTTACTTCGTTCTATAGAAGCGCCACCACGGTCACAACAAACACTCGAATCATTTAGTGAAGGACTCAACAATAGGATTCTAGTCGGCAAGACGCTCTTAGCACCAATTAGTCAAATGCCAAACCGTGATGCATTAGCTCAAATAGCCGATTTCTTACTCCCTACTGCAGATGTTGACAATGTCATCGTCTTCGGCCCAAGGCGTGGTAGAATAATTCTTTCAGCAAGAACTAGCAATCCGGACATTCACATCGGCCGTTTATTGGCGGAAAGATGGCCTGATGGGTTGGCAGGGGGGCACAAAGCCCTTGCTGGTGGACAAATTCCATTCGAAGTGCTATTGGATGAAGTAGTGGATGATGTAGATCAAGCAAGTGATGATGCATTGAAAGCCATGGCAGTAGAACTTGAAAAAGTATTCAATTGAATCGGAGGGATTGAATGAATACTTCGCCATTTATTGATATTAGCCCCAATCTACGCATTCTAGGAACTGCTCACGTTGCTACGGCAAGTGTAGAGGCAGTAAGGCACCATATTGCAGAATATCAGCCTGATATAGTCGCTGTGGAATTATGTAAATCAAGACATGATGCTTTGACCAGTGATCGTAGATTAGACAAAGAAGGATTGCTCAAAGTCGTCAAAGAGGGTAAGGCTCCATTAGTACTAATTCAGTCATTATTGGCTGCTGAGCAGAGGAAACTTGGATTAGACGAAGGCCAGCAACCTGGTGCGGAATTAATCGCTGCAGTCGAAGAAGCCAAAGCAGCCGGCTTAGAAGTTGCATTAGTTGATAGGGATATCCAAGTGACATTGCGAAGAGCATGGAAGAATATGCGATTCATCGAGAAGTTTAGAGTTTTAAAATCATTATTGGGCCAAGATGATGCTGAAGAAGAAGTCCCTGATGTCAACACACTTCTTGATGATAGTGATTTGTTATCCTCATTGATGGAAGAGTTAAGAGGATTTTCTCCAGGTGCTGGTAAAGTCTTAATCGATGAAAGAGATGAATATTTGGCAACAAAAATTTCTGTTCTTAATTCAGACAAGAAGGTTTTGGCAGTAGTCGGTGCAGGCCACCTAGCGGGTATTGAGGATTACTTAGTTGGGGATAAATGTGATATTAAGCGAATAGAAGAATTACAAAATCTTCCACGAAAAACAGTAGCTATGAAGGTAATGCCATGGGCGATACCAATGCTGGTAATGGGCTTGATGGCCTATTATTTGTCCACTGGTGCCGATATTGACTTGATTCAGTTTTTCACAGTATGGACGGTAGCAAACGCCATTTTTGCTGCTATTGGCTGTATTCTTGCAAGAGGTCATCCATTGGCAATACTAACTGCAGCACTCGCATCTCCAATCACATCATTGAATCCAGCACTCGCGGCGGGTTGGTTTGCAGGTTATGTACAATTGAAAATGGCAGAACCTAGTGCAGAGGATTTAGCAGATTTCCTGAAATTAGAAAGTCTTGGGATGTTTTGGTCAAATAAAGCTGGTAGAGTTTTGATGGTCACAGCAATGACCAATCTTGGTAGTATGGCCGGTGCATGGGTGGCTGCAGCAGGATTGCTCGGTGGATTCGGATTGTAACTCATAAATTATTGAGAACCTTGAGTAAGTCAATGTGCTCTTCTACATCATGAACACGTAGAATGTCTATGCCTTCATTATGGGCAAAGGCTGCGACTGCGAGAGTTCCAGGCAACCGATCATCTGTATTTGTTTTCCCAGTTAGTTGGGATATCATTGATTTTCTTGAAACACCCCACAAGATGGAGTAGTTGTTAACTCCACGAAACATTTCATGGTTTTGAAGTAATTCCACATTGTGTTGTAGGGCTTTTCCAAAACCGATGCCTGGGTCTAAGCAGATCAATTGTTCTGGATGGCCTGCCATTACCAAAGCGTTTGCAATTTCTTTCAAGTTCTCTGAAACTTCTTGGCTACAGTTTTGGTAGGTCGGGTTTGTTTGCATGTTATTTGGTTCACCTTGCATATGCATAATGCAAACAGCACAACCGCTGTCAAGAACAACTTCAATCATTTCAGGGTCACGTAGACCAGATACATCATTTATCATATCGGCACCTGCTTTAATCGCTTGTCGTGCAACTTCAGCCCTCCTTGTATCAATAGAAATCAAACCTTCTTGATTTGCTTGCCTAAGTCCATTGATTACAGGAATTACTCTTTCAAGTTCCTCTTGTAGTGAAACCGTTTCAGCATTTGGCCTTGTCGATTCGCCACCGACATCCACCCAAGTTGCACCTTGCTTCCACATTTCCAAGCCATTCTCAATAGCGCAATCTGAACTGTCTTGCCTTGAGGCAGCATGGAATGAATCGGGAGTGATATTAAGAATCCCCATTATTATGCATGAGTCTTCATCATTCCTTCGTAAAGCCGCAGAAACGACCTCTCGGCGAGAATCATTGGGTCTAGAGTCTCGCCTCATTGCCAAGGCCAGCGCGGCAGGTTTCATAAGATGTGACAGTGAAGCACTCCGTATGTCCGAAGAGGCCGGAGTATTGGAATTTGAGGATGGAGCACCTATTATCTCCTCTCTTGAGTTAGATGAGCCCAGTGAATCAAACCTTGAATTAGCCAACCGCTTGATTGAAAGATTAAGCCCCGAAAACCGAGGTGAGTTGAGGGAAATGATCTCTAAAAAAGGGTCATTCGGAGGCGGTTTAGTGACTTTAATGGTGGTTTTTTGGTGGTTAGCAGTTCATTCTGTTGCAACCGATAATTTAGAGGTTGGAGTTTCCAAGTTCTTTGGATTTAACTTCTCAGAAGTTGCCCTTATCGTTATTGGGCTAGCCCTAATCTCTTCAATTCTCAAAGATTTTAGCAGAGAGCTAGGATTATTAGCACCTTCATTTCTTTCTGGTGGCATGATCATATTCAGCGCACTCTATGTCTTTGAGCCGCTAATTAACGGAATATGGCCAAATGATTTCGACTTGGATGAAGGAATCTTTAGATCAATTAGGTTGGCCATTCTGTGGGCTGGTGTTACAATCGGAGCAAAATTATTAGTCGATTCAGCATTACTAATGTGGCTCAAACAATTCTGTGATGCTAAAGGAATTGATATCCAATCAAAGAATCATGAAACACCTCAAGAGATGACTGCGGATACTGATGTATTGGCAGAATTGTTGTGACGGCATCCTCTTGAAGGACTGATTGTTGGCTTGCGGCATGGCAGGTGAGAGACTTGACATTTTGCGCCTAGGTTACCGTAGAGGACGTGACCCACGCATAACCACTCATCTAGCACTTGTAGGAAGGGCACTTGGTGCAGATAGATTCCTACTCGCTGGCGATGATGATGAAAAGATGTTTAATAATGTTAAATCAGTCAATGCTCGTTTCGGTGGAGATATGCACTGTGAGCATATCAAGAGTCCAATGAGTTGGCTTCGGAGATTTGTATCGGAAGATGCAGGCGATGGTGAGCCTGGAGTTGCGATCCATCTCACCATGTATGGTGAACCATTTAGAGAAGCGATTCCTCGAATTAGAAGGGATAGACCTGTGGCAATAATTGTTGGTGGTGCGAAAGTCCCCGGGGATGTATACAAATTGTCGCAATATAATGTTGCAGTTGGAAATCAACCACATTCCGAAGTAGCCGCTTTAGCCCTCTTTCTCGATGCGTGGTATGGAGAGGCTGCAAGCGAAAGAAATTTTGATGGTGCCCGCTTGATAATTGAGCCATCGCCCGATGGTAAGAAAGTTATAGATTTAGACCGTCAAGAAGAAGAGTAAGTATTTTCTTACTCGTGGTCTTAGGCGACATTATTACTTTGTAATGGTTCAGTGAAGTTTACTTGAAAATCTATGCATTCCATACCTAATGATTATGAGTCGCCGGTAACGACCAAAGTTGATGTCGAAAGACGGTTCACAGAACGGGAGTTTCTCCCCGGGCTCTAGATGCCGCGGAGTTGGGACCACTCCTACGTTTTTTGATGCCGCTGATGGACTGGTTTCCGGCGACGAATTACCACCTTCTGCAAGCGGTGAAGGAATTCTATTAACTGCAGATGGTGGCCGTTATGAGGGTTCTCTTTTCGGTGCAGAAACACATGGTGAAGGTGAATTGGTATTTACAACTGGAATGATGGGATATCAAGAATCATTGACAGACCCATCATTCGCCGGACAAGTACTAACCTTCACTTACCCATTGATTGGAAATTATGGTATACATCAAGGGAAATCTGAATCATCGAGTGTATGGCCACGAGGAGTTGTGGTTCGCCATGCAATGACCCAGCCTGACCATCGGGATTCGATTGCAACTATTGGAGAATTGATGAGGTTGCATGGAGTTCCTGGAATTGAGGGTATTGATACTAGATCTATTACTCGCAGAGTTAGGGAACTTGGAACTGTGTTGTGTGTATTTGGACCCAAAGATGCAGAACAACAACTCAATGCAAGATTGCAACAATTGACTTCACCGGATTTGGAAGACCTCGTAGATGAAGTCTCAATCAACTCACCAGTTATTCTCAACGAAGGTGCCGTTGATGAGTTAAACCGGCCACTACCTCGCCTTGGAGCATTAGATTGTGGAATTAAATACAATATTTTGAGAAATCTTTGCCGTCACTTTGAGGTTGTTTGGTGCCCACCTAATACTGATTTTGCCACTTTGAAAAACAATTATCAAATTGATGCATTATTTTGTTCAAATGGGCCTGGGGACCCTGCTCACAGTGGGATGGCAAGCGATGCTAAGAATACACTTGCCGCTGCTGTAAAGGACCATATGCCTGTTATGGGGATATGTTTAGGCCATCAACTAATGGGGCTTGCTTCTGGTTTACAGACCTATAAAATGCGATATGGACACCGTGGTGCCAACCAACCAGTAATTGATTTGGCAGATGGTACTGTTCTAATCACCAGTCAAAATCATGGTTTTGCAGTCGCTGACCCCGAGTCAGGGATGTTAGCAGCTCATCCAAGTGGAGCCTGTTCACAGTTGGTTGAAAGCCAGCATGGAGCAGAGGTAAAAGTTCGCTATGTCAATGCCAATGATAGAACCGTTGAGGGATTGGATATCGTAGACCACCCCTCATTTACAGTCCAATTTCATCCTGAAGCCTGCCCAGGTCCGAATGATGCAGCACCATTATTCCAACGCTTTAGAGAGATAGTTGATTCCCATTTGGGAGGTGGATTATAATGCCAAGGCGAGATGATATAGAAACTATTCTCGTTCTCGGTAGCGGTCCGATTAAAATCGGTCAAGCTGCAGAGTTTGACTTCTCGGGAAGTCAAGCAGTAAAGGCATTGAGAGAGGATGGCTATCGAGTTATTTTGGTTAATTCTAATCCAGCAACGATTCAAAATGATCCGGAGATGGCAGATGTAGTCTACATTGAACCTCTGCTACCTGAAACAATAAAGAGAATTATGGAAATCGAGAGGCCTTGTGCATTATTGGCCGGAATGGGTGGGCAAACCGCCCTAAATATTGCTAGTGAATTAGCACACAATGGTACTTTAGAAGAATTGGGCATTGAGTTAATTGGTTCCGATTTAGATGCCATTGATAAGGCTGAAGATAGACAATTATTCAACGATGTATGCGAGTCTATAGGTTTGCCATTGAGTGAGGCTATCGCCTGCACTACTATGGATGAAGTTATTGCAGCAGCAGAACAATTAGCATCTTGGCCTATTTTGATACGACCCGCATTTACTCTAGGTGGACTTGGTGGCGGAACTGCCTGGGATATGGGACAATTAGTAGAAATAGCTACTCTAGGTCTTAGAAATTCAAGAATAAGCCAAGTTCTTATTGAGGAATCAATTCTTGGATGGCAAGAATTAGAATATGAGGTTATGAGGGATGATGCAGATAATGCAATCATCGTTTGCACAATGGAAAACATTGACCCGATGGGAGTTCATACGGGAGAGTCAACAGTAGTTGCACCACTTCAATCATTCAGTGATGCAGACCACCAGATATTACGGGATCAAGCACTTAGATTAATTCGGGCATTGAATATCAAGGGTGGTTGTAATGTTCAATTTGCTTTCAACCAATCTACTGGTGAAATTAGAGTAATCGAAGTAAATCCTCGTGTTTCACGTTCTTCAGCACTTGCGAGTAAAGCCACTGGTTATCCAATTGCTCGCATGGGTGCGAAAATTGCAGTAGGTTATACGCTCGATGAATTACCAAATCCAATTACTGGAGAAGGGACAACTGCTGCTTTTGAACCAACTCTTGATTATTGTGTTGTCAAAATTCCGCGTTGGCCATTTGACAAATTCCGAACTGCTGATAGAACGCTGGGTACAAGCATGAAATCTACTGGCGAAGTAATGGCAATAGGGCGCAACTTTGAGGAGGCTTTCCTCAAGGCTTGGGCCAGCCTTGAGCAAGGTTATGCGCATCCAAGACCTCTGACTAGAGCAGATGAATCAGAAGGTGAAGGTATGGCTTCAAGGGCTTTGGAAACACTCCCTGATAGTCTTCTTGTAGAATGGTGTAGAGTTGCAACAGATAGAAGAATGGGTGCTTTAATTGAAGCCTTTAGGCGTGGCTGGAGCGTAGAGAAAGTTCATGAGATTACTAGGATCACCAGATGGTTCCTTTATCGCTTCGAGAATATTGCTCAAATGGAAGCAGAAATCTCTGCAACTGAATCTTCCCCAAGCCAATTAGAGTATAGCCAAATTAGGCATTGGAAAAGCCATGGGTTTAGTGATGCACATATCGCAGATGCATTGGCCAAGTTCCCAGCAGCAGGTCCGAAATCACTGCCAAGTAGCCATAATGAACAGGCGATAATGCTACGCCGTCACGAGTTAGGGCTACATCCAAAATACAGAATGGTGGATTCTTGTGCAGCTGAATTTGCTGCCAAGACTCCTTATTATTATTCTACATATGAAATTAATGACGATTTAGGAATAGATCGATTGTCTGATTTGGAAAATAGAACAAAGCGGAGATTGGTTACTATCGGTTCAGGACCGATTAGAATTGGACAGGGTATTGAATTCGATTATGGCTGCGTACACGCTGTTAAGGCAATTCGTGAAGCAGGTCACGATGCAATCTTGATAAATAACAATCCTGAAACAGTATCTACTGATTTTGATACCTCCGACCGACTGTACTTTGAACCTTTAACGCTAGAATATGTCTCTGAAATATTATTGCGTGAGAATGCACATGGAATCTTATTGCAATTTGGAGGACAAACTGCAATTAATTTGGCAGAACCACTACAACATAGAATGCCACATCTGGAATCGCTAGGTCTAGAATTGAGTATAATGGGTACTTCGTGTGATGCTATTGATGAAGCAAGTGATAGAGATCGATTTGAGAAGTTTGCTAAGCGTAATGGAATACGCATGCCACGTGGTCAAACTGGAACTACGGCTGATGATGTTCGAGAGGCTGTCAAGAATATTGGTTTCCCAGTATTGATTCGACCATCTTATGTTCTTGGTGGAAGAGGAATGGAAATACTTTCAAACGATAAGCAAGTTGATGCTTACTTAGAAGAGGCTTACTTGGCCCCAGACAAGCCATTGCTAATCGATGAGTATCTTGGCCATGCCACAGAACTTGATGTTGATGCTGCTGCTGATGGTGAACAAGTATTGGTCGGTGCAATAATGGAACATTTAGAACAAGCTGGGATTCATTCAGGTGATTCTACTTGTTTCATTCCAACACAGAATATTTCACAAGAAATGCTCAAAAGAGTCGATGAGCAAACAAGAATTATTGGCTTGAAACTAAAAATAAAGGGTTGCTATAATATTCAATTTGCAATTCAAGGTGACAACTTATACTGTTTAGAAGTGAATCCACGTTCATCTAGAACAGTTCCATTCGTAGCTAAGTCCACTGGTTTACCAATGGCAAGAATCGCTGCAAGAATCACAATTGGAATTCCTTTATCACAACAGGAAATACCTCGCCGAACAACAGGTCACGTTTGCGTTAAGGCGCCTGTTTTCCCGTTCATTAAGTTAAGAGGATTAGATCCAGCACCTGGTCCTGAGATGAAATCAACCGGAGAGGTATTTGGTTCGGATATTAGGGCTGACTTGGCATATCTTAAAGCCCGTTTAGCAACTGAAATTCCAGTTGCTACAGAAGGTGGTGCTTATCTTACAGTAAGAGAGGAAGATAAGGTTGACCTGATTCCTATCGCTCAATCCTTGATAGATCTTAACTTCACTATTTTTGCTACACCGGGTACGGCAGATGTACTGCGTAAAGCCAATATTCCTGTGACCACATCTTATCGTATTGCAGAGAGAATGCATCCCGATTCTTTAGATTTAATGAGAAAGGGTGATGTTAATTTCATTGTAAATGTGCCAACCATCTCCGGTGGTGCAGTTCGTGATGGAAATATGATGCGACGTTTAGCAGTTGAATTGAATATACCATTTGTCACAACAATGCGTGGTGCGGTAATGGAAGTTGCAGCAATGAAGGCAAGTTTAGAGAATGTACTTGAGCCAAGGCACCTAGAAGTGCACTATTGATTCATTCAACAAGCATCGTATGCTTCGATGATATATTTGGTTAGAGGACTTGTCCAAGCGAGTTCACTAATTCCCGCTTCTCCTTCAACCGCATAGATTCTGACAACATCACGAACACGAACATTGCCTTCGCTTGAGCGAGCAACAATTGTTGCAGGCTTCATGACCTTTCCAGTTCCATGTGGGTCGTAAACAGTATCAAGTGCATCAGAAAGGAACCAATCCGCTTTACCTGCAGCCTTGCCTTCGTATGTTTTCTTAGGAGTCTTTGAACCAAACATACCGCCACCGGTCTTCTTTTTGGTACCACCAGATGTTGGTTTCTTTGTAGTGGATGTACCAGATGATTTACCAGATGATTTAGCAGATGACTTACCAGCACTTGCACTTTTTGTTGCTGATTTTGAAGAACTTGCAGCACCTCTGCCAGAAAACTCTTGTTCCATTTCAGAGCGAATTTCCTTTTCTAATTCTTTGCGAATCTCTTTTTCCAATTTGACTCGTAATTTTTCTTCAATTGCAGCAGGATTATTCTTTCCAGATAGAGCAATGGCATCATCTCTCTCATCGGTTAGTATTTGCAATGTTCCTAGGTAGTGAGATGCGACTTGAATAAGAGCAGTTTCCATAGAAGCCTCAAGTTGCATTGACACAACATCATTTGACGATTCTCTCCACTTTCTCCACTGCAGCATAGTATTTGCATGAATGTCTGAACCACATTTAGGGCAGAAACTTCGCTTTGGTGGTTTTAGGACTGGTATTGCTCGCATTGCATCAGGGTCAATTCCCTCATGTTCTCCACTAGCAACATCGTGAATGTGAGTGGAAGCTTCCATTCCATTATCCATTGCCTCTCTGAACATGCCTTCCTTCAAATCCAATCTTCCAGATTGGATTAAATCCCAACCGGTGGTATCTCTTACAACTGCCATAACCGCAGCATTGGCAGCAGGTGATTTACCCCACTCATAGTTTGAGAATGAGTTTGAGGAACTTTCATCCTCTTCAGCAAGTGCAAGGTCAATTTCATCACCTTCTGCTGGCGCAGCGATCCCCATGAGAATCGGATTTGCACCTTCCTCTACTTTGGCGATCATATCGAACTTTTCAGCCATTGAAAGGTCATCGCGAATACGAATTACATCTTTCAATTGATTTAAATCATGGCCAGTTGCAGTGATTGGGCCTTGGCCGGTCATGTCATGACCGCAGGACAAACAGAATTTTGCTGCCGCCTCAACGCCTGCTTCACAGGTTGGACAATAGACACCGGCCATAAAGTGCGAAGATACTTCACCACATTTGAAGGGTATGCCTAATTTCACCAAAAGCAAGTAGATTACCGCCTACTTATGAAAAGCCGTCAATAATATACAACTCCGATAGGAAGTTGGCAAATATTCTCTAAATAATTAATCGAATTGGCAACAAGAATCTAATTGTTTTAGGATTTCATTTTTATCCATTTCAGCCAGAATCGGAGCCAAACGAGGCCCTCTCTCAAGACCCATTAATGCAGCATAGGCAGCACGATATGCGCTTCTTGGGCTCATGTCATTGTCCTTAGCAGATTGTGGTATCGCACTGCCTATTGATTCAGCATCCCATTGACAATTACGTAGCGCAGTAGTCAATCCTTTCAAAGCAGATTTCTCATCACTATCTAATAGGGATAATGCCTTTTCATCAGGAGAAGACAATATTCGGATCCTCATTTCTTCTGGGAAGTGTTCACTCTCTATCCAATACCTCATTCGAGTGAGTCTATCTTCTAATTGCTTAGTAGGCTCAGTAATGGCAGCAGATGAGATTAGGCTCTGCCAGATTGCATCGTCGCTTGATTTAGTTTGAGCCAATAAAGCCAGATGCCTAAATGATACTGAAGTGGCCTTGGCTATTGTACCAGGTTCAACCATAGACAAGCGAAGTGCTGCCTTTGCATCCTCTACTTGGACAAGTTGCCTGCGACTAATATTTTCATCATTTATTTCATTATCAAAATCTCTAGTACAAAGCCTTTCAAATTCGTCTGCTAAAGTTACTAGACCCATCCCAGTATCAAATTCTATAGCCTTATTAGGTTTTGAATTAGCAATCAATAGTCTTAGGATTTGAGGAGGTACTAAGCGCAATGCTTCAATTGGCCCAATGGTGTTTCCAGCCGATGATGACATTGCGCCCTTTCCGCGCAAACTAATCCATTCATAGGTCAGAGGTTGCGGTGGTTGATGTCCTAGAAGTGTGGAGATTTCTCTGCCGGTTGCATAAGAACCGCCCGCAGCGCCATGGTCCTTTCCAAATGCTTCACAAGTGACTCCGATCCAGCTCCATTTTGCTGGCCAATCGATTCTCCAAGGTAACTTCCCTTCCCCTTTTGTAATATCTGAAGAACCTTCAACGCCATGTGAATCGATCCAATGAACCAATGGGTATTCGTATCCTGTAACCTTTACGCCATCTAGAGATTGTTTGCTATCAAGCGGGCTCCATGGAAACCAATCACTTGCTAATTCTCTACTTGACACCCTCTCGATAATTTCTCTTATCTGTTCGGCTGAATCACAAGCGATTTTAGTCATTTCTGCGAACTTACCATCTCGATAAGAACTCAAATTATCAACGATTCGTGGCCTTACTCCAATTTCTGCCAATGCCTCCATGAAAGGGGTTAGGAAATGGTCCGCATAGGTCCACCCTTCATCATTGAATCTCTGCCAATCAGGATTATTGTCGCCTTCTTTTGGTGCCGGTATCGCACCAATTTGGTGGCCAATGAATTGTTCAAATTCTGGACCTAGGAAACTGTAGACTTTACGTAACGGGTCTGCTGAATCTACAATGAATATGAAATCGACATCTAGACCAGCATCTCTTGCAGCTCTTGCTAACATGTCACCGGTTAGTATTTCTCTTAAGTGGCCAATGTGAAATTCACCACTTGGGGTAATACCAGTTGAGATGACATGAGTATTACCTCTATGCGACAAAGATTTTGCCGCTACATCTGCCCAGTGCACTATAACTCACCTCAGACTGCAACTGCTCTAATGATTCCACGTAGGGGGACACCGTCAATTTCGTTGCGGGTGGTTTTGTTTACCAATACCACTACCAGTCCGACCTCTCCACCGGAATCACGAATTGCCTTTATTGTGCGTGTCATGGTGACTCCAGATGAAAGTACATCGTCAACAATAACAACTCTCTTACCAGCAACTTGGCCATATTTATTCGAAAGAGAGCCTTTTCCATTTCCACTATCAGTGGTCCTATAGACAGTCATTTCCGAATCGATCATACGAGCTACTTCGTGACCAAATGCAATTCCATTGATTGAAATTCCTACGACAGTATCAGTTTCTCCTAGTCCCATTTCTTCATCAACAACATCACCCATTATTGCACCAATTGCTGCAATACGTCCAGGTTTGACGCCAATAGTTCTCCAACCGATTCGTACATCTGTTGGATGATTTTCTTTTTCTCCAGTGAGAAGCCAAGCAATAGTATCTTGTGATAATGACAATTCATCTGCAATCTGTTGGGAGTTTAATCCTTCAAGGCGTAGATTCGTTGCGAGGGTGCGTAATTCTTCGATACTTAATACCATCAAACCAAAGGGGGTTGCCTCACCCAATTCAAACCTTTGCCTGTAAGACCTCCATACAAGCGACCTCTAGCCCTACAAAGGCTTCAAGAAAGGTCGGCACAGGGAAGGGGCATGGGCGACTTCGAATATGAGGCTCTTCTCGACCGAGCCAGAGAAAATATTCCTGAAGAGATATCTTCTGGTTCTCGTTGGAAATTACCGAATCCTCAAATAATGATTGAAGGTTCAAATACAATCCTTAGAAATTTCAATGAATTGGTTTCTATGATGGATAGAGATGATAATCACGTGTACCAATTCATCCTAAACGAGTTAGGAACTTCAGGTTCAAGAGATGGACCACGTGCTAGATTCAAGGGACGAATCCCTCCAAAGAGGATAAAGCGAACTATCGCTAATTATGTAAATACATACATCAAGTGTAGCCAATGTTCAGCCCCTGATACTCACTTTATCAAAGAGGATAGAACTACTCTTCTAAAGTGCCAAGCATGCGGTGCTACAAGACCAGTTAAACTTTGATTAGTCTAATTTTAGGAGTTGCTTTTCAGCAATCTTTCCCGTTTTAAGATGCTCAAGGATTGGTATTAGATCATTTTCATCACTAATTGTATACCATACGCCTTCTGGATAAACAACACAAGTAGTTCCTTGGTCACAATAATCTAAGCAACCAGATTTCTGTACTCTTATGTCGCTCAAGCCTGCTTTAATCGCAGCTAATTTTAGGGCTTTCATGTAGTCTATACTACCTCTGTCAAAACAATTGGGTTTTGCAGCACCTTCAGGTCTCTGATGTCCACAGACAAAGACGTGGCGAGAATAACCGACATCGCCCTCAGGCATAGATTCTCATCCCCAAAGGTGAGCGTCATCATTTCCGCTTTTTTGCTTCTCTACTTTTTCATGCAAACTGCTACGGCGCTTCATATCGTCTCTTTCGAATGCGAGCAATTCTGAATCGTCAATGTATGGAGGACGAGTATGAGCTACTAAAATGACCTGAACAATTACATCTCGCGAGATATAGTGGTTTTTGCCATCCTCGGCCAGTATTTCAAGGCTTGACTTACCGCTTGATAGTAAACGGCCTTTAATCCAGCCATCGTTCCCTTCTGCGAGTGCTCTTGCATCCATTAGAATCTCAATCAGATCATCACGGCGGAGGCCGTGGCGTCTTTCCAACAGATTTCCATTGTGTATTCCAATGTTGGATTCAAGGTCTGGAGAGCCCATTTCTTCCCACAATGTTTGAGCCCATTCTGGTAAATCAATGCTGTTCTTCTTCTTCGCCATGTTGTAGTTGATTAGGCGACGCTACTTGAACGCTCGTACCTGCATTAATGAATATATTTTTACAAAAAGTTCATTGAGATACCATATTTACCATTAGATGTACAATAATTGTCGCTTATTTAGAGGAGTGCCTTCATCAAGGGTGGGCTACCGGCATGGAATGGAGGAATAGGCTTGAAGGTCTCATGGCGAACAATACCAACAGTCCTTTTGGAGGACGAAGTTCTCGACAAAGCCTTCTCCCGAGCGCGAAAAGCAGCTGATAGGGTCGATGATCCTGACAAAGTATTTCGTGTAAGAAAACAGATGAACAGAATGGTTCAGACCGCAGCAGATGTAATCTACAGTCAGTTCACTGAGATGGTGGAATGTTGGCCAAGCCTAGACCAATCACCTCAGT
>Ga0308019_10001507_pt1 | contig 13972 bp, 13 predicted proteins | sample Neamet284_FD_203135 | JGI IMG/M metagenome (GOLD analysis project Ga0308019, IMG submission 203135) | Marine microbial communities from water near the shore, Antarctic Ocean - #284 | ecosystem: Environmental > Aquatic > Marine > Unclassified | place: Southern Ocean | collected 2014-10-01 | reverse complement strand
ATCTCCAGTCGAAGTAGTGGAATATTATTTAAACAGAATAAAAATAAATGATGGTGCAATTAATGCATTTATTTCTGTAACAGAGAAAGAGGCATTAAAAAATGCTGAAAACGCTGAAAAAGAAATAGCTAGAGGTTTATATAAAGGACTATTACATGGCATCCCCTATGCTGCTAAGGACATTATAGATACAAAAAATATTAAAACTACTCAAGGCGCAAAGCTTTACAATAACAATATTCCATCACAAAATGCTGTATGTATAGAAAAACTTGAAGAATCTGGGGCTATATTATTAGGTAAAACTAATACACATCAATATGCAGCAGCCTCAACGACAATAAATTCTTACTCCGGAACAACAAGAAATCCTCACGATATAGAAAAAATAGTTGGAGGCTCAAGTGGAGGATCTGCGGCAGCAATCGCAGCAGGATTAATTCCTATGGCACTAGGTTCAGATACTGGCGGTTCTATAAGAACTCCAGCGGCACTATGTGGAATAGTAGGACTAAAACCAACACATGGCAGGGTGAGTCTGCGAGGAGTTTTTCCAAATACTCCAAGTATAGATCACGTCGGTCCAATGGCTCAATCAGTTTTTGATGCTGCAGTCATGTTAAATATAATCTCCGGTTATGATAAAGAAGATCCTTATTCACAAGATAAGTCAGTTGGTGACTTTACTGAAAATATACAAAAATCTATTAAGGGCGATAAAATTTTACTTTGCCCTGATATTTATAACAATAGTGAAGTTGACGATGAAATTCAAAATGCTTTTGAAGAATGTGTTTATATTTTAAAACAACTAGGCGCCACAATTGAAAAAACTTCTTTTAAAAATTCAAAGCAGTTAGAAAATTTATTTTACAGAATAGCTGGCCCTGAATTTAGTGCAATACATAAAGCACAATATCAAAAAGATCCGCTATCATTCGATGAAGATGTTAGAAATAGAATAGAATGGTCACTTAAAATTACTCAAGATGATTATATACTAGCCCTGAGAGAAAAGGAGCTTATTACAAGAGAAATTTCAGATATTTTAAAAAATTATAAATCTCTTATAGCACCTTCCGTTCCGTGTGTTGCTCCACCGATTAAAACATTAAAAGCAACAATTAATGGCAAAGAATTTGACTACTTAAAAAGCATACATAGACCTTTTTTATCTCCACATAATATAACGGGGTGTCCATCAATTGTAATACCTATCGGGAAAAATAAAGACAAACTTCCTATGTCTATCCAAATTATCGGTACAAAATGGCAAGAAAAAAATATAATACAAGTTGCCCATTCACTAGAAAAAGTAATATCCTACAAAAGTAATATTTTCAATTAACAGGAGATAATAATGGAAATAATTGATTTAACTAGAGAATTATATCACAGATCACCTACTTATCCTGGGCAACCTCCAATTATTCACGGAGTTTGGAAAAGTCACGCTGAAGCGTTTGCAGCTTCTGGAAATATACAAGGTAATTCAGTACATTATTTTTCAATGCCAGATCATGGAGGTACACACATTGATGCTCCTAGGCATTTTAAAGAAAAAGGGATACCTATAAACGAATACCCTCTTGAAAATTGTATTGTACCAGGTATTTGTCTTGACTTAAGACATATTGAACCAAAAGAAGAAATCACTGCATCAGATCTTGAAAAAGCAACCATTAAATCAGGACTTAAAATTCCAAATGGTGGTACGGTCTTATTATGTACTGGGCACCATGAAAGAACTTTTCCCAATCCATCTTATTCAACCGATAATCCAGGAGTTAATGTTGAAGCAACAGAATGGCTAGCAGATCAAAAAATTGTACATTTCGGCATTGATTCAATGAGACCTGGTCCAATTGGAAAGATAAATGCTCTAGTTCACAAAGTCTGTGGGGAACTGAATATTACTCACATGGAAAGTTTATGTAACCTAGAAAAGTTGATAGGTAGGGGTGAATTTAGATTTATTGGACTACCCATGCCATGGAGAGGTGGAACAGGTTCTCCAATTAGAGCTGTTGCTGTATTTGATTTCTAATTATTATTGAAAAAATATAATATGAAAAATAAACCTTCCGCCCCAAGAAGAGTTGTTGTTGGAAATAATAAAGATGGTAAATCAACTGTTTTATTTGATAGCATCAATCCCCATCAACACAATAGAGGTGGTGGATCAACCATATATTTTAATGAAATATGGACATTCGAAAATTGTCCAATTAATTTAAATAAGCACACTGATACTGCTGATAGACCAATGAGTCATTCACCACCAAAAAATGGTGCTCACTTTAGAATAATTCAATCTGACCTAGAAAATACAAATATCATAGATCAAAAATCTGCCGATGATTTCTTTGCCTCAATGAATGTAACGGGTCTATCAGAAAAAATGGACAGCAAAAAACATTGGAATATGCATCGTACCAGAACCGTAGATTATGGGATTGTTACAAAAGGAAGTAGAATTCATGTTCTACCTGATAAAGAAATTACAATGAATCAGGGTGATATCATTGTTCAATTAGGACATTTTCATTCTTGGGATAGCTCTCTAGGTGCGAATGAGATGTTGTTTATAATGATTGGTGGAGATAAATATGAAGACTAATAATTTATCTACACCAAGATCTATGAGACGAATAGTCATAGGGAATAATAATTTTGGAGAAATTGAAGTTTTTAGTGATAGTGAATCTAAAGATATAAAATACGATTTAGCAAGACCTGGCTATGCTTCCACAAGAATATGGGCGACAGAAGAAACGCCATCTCAAATTGCAAATATAAAAAAAATTCCTGATATTCCACATTCAATACTTCCTCCAAAAAACGGTTCTTTATGTCGGTTTCTAACCATTCCACCTGATTCTTCTTTTATTGAAAAAATAAACGAGAAAGATATAAATAATTATTTTAGAGAAATGAAAGCAGAACATATTTCTACCTATCACAAAGATGCATTACATCCTTATATGCAAAAAACAAATACATTAGATTATATCTATGTAATGTCAGGAAATATATCGTTGATTCTTGATGAAGAGACTGTAGATTTAGCATCAGGAGATACTATCGTTATATTAGGCGGAAATCATGCGTGGAGCAACAAATCTAAAAATATGTGTGAACTTTTCATCTCATCTCATGATGGTGATAAATAACCATTATCAATTTTTATTTATTTCTCTCCACCAGACAAATAATCCAGCAAATATTACAAGTGCTCCGCCTAATATAGTTTGATTACTTGGTAATTGATGAAATATAAAAAATCCCATTATTGCAGATCCTATTATATGAAGATACAAAAAAGGAGCAATAATGGAAGCTGGTGCAATCCTAAATGCTTGGGTTAATAACAAGTTTGTTATTATAGAGCCAAAAGCAACAACAGCTAATAAAAACCATTCAAAATTATTAGGAATTTTTGGTGCAACATAATCATACCCAATACCTGCCCCAATAATGAAAACCATTAACATTAAAATAACAGCTGATGCAGCGGTATAAAATTGAAAAATAGGTAATTTTGCAACACCAGCATATTTTCTAGCAATTAATGCTGATAAAGCATGAAATAAAGCTGCCATTGCAGGAAAAGTTGCTCCCCAACCAATATTATCAAAGTTAGGCCCTATAACGAGCAGAGCGCCTATCATACCTAAGGTCACTGCAAACCATCTCAATAAGCCAACTTTTTCTTTTAATAAAATAGCTGACAATGCAGTAAGAATTAGGGGTTGCAGGAAAAATATAGCAACAGCGTCAACCAAAGGCATAACCGAAAGACCAGCATAAACGCATATTGTTCCACTAGTTGAAAATATACCTCTAACTATTAATGGCCAAGAAGGTTTTGCTTTCCAGTCACTTCTTGGCATAGTGAAATATATATAAAGACCAAATATTATTACATGAATAAAAAATCTTACAAAAGTTATTTGTGGGGGCGCAATAGTGTCTCCAAGTAATTTTGCTGAAGTTTCAACAAATGGAACAAATAAAGCAAATCCAAATGTTAAAGCAATGCCTTTGCCAATATCATCTTTAACATTTACTTGATATTTTGGTTCATTGGGTGATCTCATAAACTAAGTATACATTCTTTTTATTATATTTTTTTGTATTTAGTTATTTTTTCTTCATCTACGACTACACCTAATCCGGGGCCATCATGAGGCGTTATAATATGACCATTAATTACCTCAACTGGTGATCTTACGATATCATCGGATAAATATTGACTAGAAATACTAACATCCCATTGTAATGATGGAAGGGCAATAGAAAAATGAGCAGTTGCTGCACTACCAATTGACGTATTTGCAGCTTTACCCGCTAAATTAATATTCATACCTAGACTATACATTAAGTTCCCTGCTGCCATTAGTTGATTTGTTCCACCAAATTTAATTAGTTTTAGACTTCCGCCTTGAGCAGCACCTAGATCAAAATGTTTTTGAATATCGCTTAAGCTATGTAATCCTTCATCTGCTCCTATTGGAATTGTAGAAACTTTATTGCACTCGACCATAGAATCAAGATCAAATCCATTCACAGGTTGTTCAAAAAAATCTAAACCTACATTACCAGCTTCTCTTGCAAATTTTATTGCTTCGTCTGGAGCGTAACCTTGATTAGCATCGGCAGAGACTTTATGAGCATCACCTATTATATTTCTTGCCCTTGCCGATCTTTTTAGATCTATATCTGCCGTATTAGTTCCAACTTTAACTTTGAATGCAACAAAACCTTCGTCAACTCTTTGACGAGCTAAATCCATTTCATTGGAGGACCCTGCAACAAGCCATATCATTGGAACATTATCTCTTTTTCTACCACCTAACATTTCATACAACGGTTTATTAGCAACTTTACCCATTAAATCCATAATTGCCATGTCAATTGCCGATTTAGCTCCATGATTTCCATAAATTGTAGATTCAATTTTTTGTTCGACATCTTTCATATTTAATATTTCTTGTTCAAGAAGTTTGTACTTCATGAAATCAATAGCTGCAACCATGCCTATAGACGTTTCGCCATTAAATAATGGAGCAAAAGGGGCTTCCCCCCAACCAATATTTCCGTCATAATCCGATATACGAACAACTGTATTGTCACAATATTTAAGTTCTAAACCTGCCATTTTAATTGGATTTTTTAGGGGAACATTAACTATTAATGTATCAATTGTTTTAATACGGAACATATATTGTATCCTTTCAAGATTAAAGTTTTATCGTCGTATTGTTTTTTGCAGATTCTTCCATTGCTAAAGTAATTTCTAATGTTTTTCTTGCATCTTCAACTGTTGCCATAGGACAAACCCTTCCTTTTGATAAATGATCTAACCACACCCTCGTTTCATCCGCAACAGGACCCCAATAATCGCCTAAATGCCAATTACCTGGAGTTGAGCTTGATAAAAAAGCTGTTTTAAAATCTAAATTAGGAATGTACGCATGAGGAATGCCTTTATTCGTTATCAATAATTCATCAGTATGGTCATCATTAAGAATCAGCGAACCCTCATTCCCAAAAACCTCTATCCTCACACCCATACCTAATTGTGGAGAATGTTCTGGTAATGCAAAAAAAACACCGAGATTAACAACTGCTCCATTTTCAAATGTAATTAATGCCCAAGTTGTATCATTAACATCATATCCTGCTTCTCTAAAAACCGAACCCGTTCCCCTTGCCGTCACTTCAACTGGCTTAATACCTTCAAGATACCAACATGCAATATCAACCCAATAAGTCAAAACGTCCACGACTGGCGTCGCGTGAACAGAGCGCTTTAAAATTTCAATACCTTGAGCCCTTGTATTACAAGCCCTGCCATTCAGAGCAAGTATATCCCCTATTCGTCCAGATATAACTTGATCTTTTCCTGATAAATATCTCCTTTTAAAACGTTGGGCATAACCAACTCTCATTAAAGTCCCTGTTTCTTTAACTTTTGAAATAATTTTATCTGCGTCCGAAATAGTTAAAGCAATTGGCTTTTCAACCAATACTGGTTTACCTAATTCAAGAGCTTGCATAACTGCAGCAAGGTGTTCGTGTTCACTTGTTGAAACAATCACAGCATTCACATCAGGATGAGAAATTAAATCTGAATTATTGTCTGTATATAAGTTTGCATTACATTTTTCAGAAAGTTTTTTAGCATAACTTATCTCTTTGTCCGATACCCCTAAAAACTTTACCGCCGGGTGTCCAGAGGCAAGAATAGCTCTTAAGGATCCTATTCTCCCCGAACCGATAACAGCTATACCTAATTCTTTTGCGATCATAGTAACGCTCCCATTAATTATTTATGAAAATTTTTAGCTATTTCTGCGACATCTTCTGATGGCTTCAAGTCTCCTAAATGTATTTTTTTAGTAATTTCAACTATCATATCGTTAATTGGAGTCAGTATTCCCAGCTTATTACCGCCTCTTACAATAAGTCCATTAATATCGTCCACTTCACTGTAACGACCTTTTGTATGATCCTGTAATACAGTATTCTTTGCGGTAGGACCAACATGCTTCGTAATTGTATCTAATAATAATTCTTGAACACGATTGGAACTTTCCATTTCTTCTATGGTTAATCCCATAATTGGTTCAAGTTTATACCCAAGACCATCACCAACCTTTAGCGCTTCTTCGCCAGCCTTCAACATTAAATCTCTCATGCCATTTATTTTAAATGCGTCACCAGAATTTTTCCCTACCATAGCTTTTAAACCCATAGACATCGCATTAACAATTAACTTCATCCATTTTGCTGAAAGAATATTTTCTGATATTGCAACCTTACCGACATGTTGCATTATTTCCTGTATTTCTGGTATTCTATTATTCATATTACTATCGAGAGCGCCAAGTGCGAACCAAGTTCCTTCAGGAGGTGTATTTCTTTTTATTTCTCCTGGTACAAAAAGCTCAGATGACAATTCTGCTACACAAGCAATTGTCCTATCTGAACCAATAATTTCAGCAATAGGTTCTGCAGTCATACAATTTTGTACTCCCACTAAAATGCCATCATCTTGCAAATAGGGCTTAATTAATTCACAGGCCCATCTTGTATCATAAGCTTTCATAAACAATAATACTATATCAAACTTCTCAGTAAATGTTGCAACGTCACATAGATTATATGCATCGACACGTACTTCTAATATTCTATCTGGCATAGTTATTTTTAATCCATTATTCCGCATCATTTCAACATGTTCTGGCCACTGATCTATTAACTTCACATTAAAACCTGCATCTGTTAAGTCAGCCGCAGCACAACTTCCATTAGCTCCAGATCCAAGAATTGCAATTTTTTTTTGATTCATAAAAAGCCCTCTCAATTTAAATTTAGAATAAAATATTATGATAGAAATACCTAATGTAACATTAATGATAAAAACATTGAAATGTCTAGACACTAATAGAAAATAATGTCATCAAGATAGTTATGATTTACAATAAACCTAAACTCATATCCTTAATTATTTTTCCATTTGGTATCGGCTACTTGCTATCTTTTTTCTTGAGAAACACCAATGCCATATTAGCTCCAGAATTATCAATAACGTTCAACTTAAATGCAACAGAAATTGGTTTTTTAACTAGTGTTTTTTTCTTCTCTGGTGCAATACAGTATATACCATTAGCTATTTTATTAGACAAATATGGTCCAAAAAAAATCTTTATTGGTGAAATAATACTCGCATTATTTGGGTGCTTATTAACTTCTTATGCAGAAAATTTTACAATGTTAGTGATTGGCAGAGCATTCTTAGGACTTGGAATAGGATCTTGCCTAACAACAGCATTTAAATCTGTTACAGTTTGGTTTCCTAATGATTTTTGGGCAACGGCAAATGGTATGATATTATTTGCTGGATCACTTGGTGCAATATTATCAACTAAACCATTACAATTTTACTTACTGGAAAATCACTGGAGGGACCTATTTTATTTAGGCTTTATAGTGTCTATCATTTTATTAATATTTGTAATCTTTTTAATGCCTAACAATAAAGAAAAACCTCCGATTAAAAATCAATCCAATCTCTATGTTTATAAAAAGATAATTACAAATAAAATATTTTATACGGTTGCTCCCGCATCTACTCTTGGATTGGCTAGTTTCTTTTCAATACAAGGTTTATGGGCAAATGGTTGGATGTCAGACGTTGCTGGTTTAACACAAGCAGACGTTGGAAACAGATTACTTGCAATGGCAATGGCAATGTCAATCGGTACTTTAAGTAATGGTCTAATAGTAGATCAATTAGCTAAGAGAGGATTCAATAGAGCTAAATATCTCGCAATTGGAATATCTTTTCTTTTCTTTTCCCATTTTATTCTTGCCTTCAACATTGATCCCAAAGCTTATTGGCCTTGGATAATAATGGGATTAACAGGAAATATTGGAGTATTAGTTCACCCAATATTAAACAGGACATATCCAGCAGGTTACGCTGCAAGGTCAATATCCACAATTGCTGTTTCTACATTTTTAATGGTTTTTTTAATTCAATTTGGAATTGGTTTTATATTAGATCAATGGGGACCAAATGAAATAGGCCAGTACCCTAAAATTGCATATAATTTTGCATTTGGTATTCTTGTTACATTTGAAGTACTATTGCTATCATGGATGCTAATAAACATAAAAAAACTTGATATAAGCGGATAAAGAAAGAAATTTTTCAAATAAACTAATAAAATTAGTATTTCCTCAAATAGTATTGGAAAACAATGAATGTTTAAAATTAGTGAGATTAGTTGCATAAATATTGGATTACCTTTGATTGAGACGATTCATATGTCAAATGTTACAATCACAAAAAGCAACAGTATTATCATAAAAATTCGAAATAATTATGGTCAAATTGGTTGGGGTGAAGCCGCTGCATCATTGTCAATGACAGGAGAATCAGCAAATAGCATGATTGCTGCAATAAACTATATCAAAGAGAAAATAATTGGCAAAAATATTGAAGATATCAAAGACATATATAGAATTATTTCAAGATCAATTTATGGAAACTTTGCAGCTAAGTCTGCTGTTGAAATGGCACTCATTGATCTATTGGGCATAAATCAAAAAAAACCTTTCTCCCAATTAATTGGGAAGAAAATTAGGCATGAATTACCCATAATTTGGAGAATTTCAGGTTCAGAAAAAGAAATCCAAAATGCTCTAAAAAAAAGAGATGAGGGATTTGTGGCGTTTAAAATAAAAGTTGGAGCAAAGGATCTATCTTACGATCTAAAACGTGCTGAGAATTTAAGAAAAATACTTGGTGATGAAATACAATTAACAGCTGATGCAAATGGTGGATACTGTCCAAAAGATGCTATTAATTTCTCTAAAAGATCGCAATCTGTGGGATTAGATTATTTTGAACAGCCAGTAAATGGTGCGGATTTATATACAATGAAACAATGTAATAAAATCCCAAATGTCTTAATTAGTGCTGATGAAGGTATCCATACAATATATGATTTGCATAAACATTATAAAATGAAGGCTTGTGAAGGCGGTAGTTTGAAATTAATAAAATTCGGAAGCATAAACACATTGATTCAAGCAACAAAATATATGAAAGAAAAAAAGATGCATACTAACATTAGTGGTAAGGCGGGCGATTCATCAATAAGTGCAGCAGCAATTGGAAATATATCAATGGTTCTGCCAAAACTTGATTGGTATTCTAATGTTAGTATACAATATTTGGGTGATGATATTATCAAAATACCCCACGAAATAACAGATGGTAAGTTAAAGGTTGTTGAAGGTCCTGGACTTGGTTTATCTGTAAATGAAGAAAAATTAGAATACTACAAAATATAGAAAATTAAGGAAAACAATATGATTACAATTAAAGGAAGAAAAACATCTGGCAATGTCATGAAAGTACTTTGGCTTCTAGAAGAACTATCAATTCCGTATATTCAAGAAGACATTGGGGGAAAACATGGAGGCAACAAAGATCAAAAATATCTTGAAGGAAACCCTACTGGTCTTGTACCTACATTAATTGATGATCAAATTACTTTATGGGAATCTAATACTATTGTAAGATATCTTGCAAAGAAATATAGCTTTGGTGATATTTATCCTAAATCTATTGAAAATGCTGCTTTATTAGAAATGTGGATGGATTGGCAATTATTTGCTATTAATCCAATGATGAGACCTATCTATCATGGAATTATTCGTACCTCTCCAGAAAATAGAAACTGGGAAGAAATAAATAAAAGTATAGAGTTGGGGAACAATTTATGGAAAATACTTGATCAATATCTTGAAAATCAATCTTTTATGGGAGGAAAGAAAATTAGTATTGCCGATTTCCCATTAGGACCAGTATTACATAGATTTTTTACACTGGTAGACAAAAGACCCCCAACAGTCAATCTAGAAAGATGGTATGAGAACCTACAAGAAAGAGACGCATTTCAAAAAATATGTATGATACCGCTTGAATAAAAATTCATTCTGCTAATCTAGAATTAATTCCATATCTATCACAAACATCATCAAGCTGCTTTAAAACAGCTGGGGTGATTGGCACACCTAATCTCATATTCTCTTCTATCGCAATTGCCTCTGGCTCCCCATGAATATATATTTTTTCTTGGTCTGGTTCCTTTTTAGCATTTCTAATAATATCAAATGTATTGGCCATTTCAGATTGTATTGTTTTAGGTTTACCAAAACCATTTAATTTAATTGCGCCCATAAAATGACCCATAGCGGGTCTTTGAGTTCCTCTTGCACCGTCTATCCTATCTCTTAAACTTGTTCCTGTAAGAGCGCCGCATAATAATTCTACCATAAGATTCAATCCATACCCTTTATGCCCCCCTGTATCCATACCCGAACCACCCAATGGTAATAATGGAGCGTCATATGTTAACACACCACTTTCATCTAAATGTGGATTCTCACCGGTTGGGGATACCCATCCAGGGGTTACTTCTCTACCTTCTCTTAAAGCCGTCTCAATTTTTCCAACAGCTACTGTTGTGGTTGCCATATCTAATAAAAAATCTGTACTGTTACCACCTGGAATAGAAACGGACATTGGATTTGTTCCTAACATTGATTCTCTTGCATATGTTGGAGCAGTTCTTCCTCCGCTATTTGACATTGAAATGCCGATATAACCATTTTTCATTGCTCTTTCAGCCCAATAACCAGCAAATCCAAAATGACTAGAATTTGCAACACCTACAAAACCTGACCCATAATCATTTGCCATTTCCATAGCAATATCCATTGCCTTCCCTGCTGCAATAATTCCAATACCATCGTCTGCATTCAATAGCCCCGTTGTATGTGTATGTTTTGTAAATTTCATATCCGCATTTAAATTCAGCGAACCTTTTTCCAGCCTAACTATAAAGTAACTTAGACGAGCTGCTCCATGACTTCTTACGCCTCTTAAATCTGCGCCTACTAGAACGTCAGCTACCAATTCTGCATCTACTGAAGTTACTCCTGCAGTAACTAAAATAGAACTTAAAAAATTTTTTAACTTCAGAGGATCATATCTTTTTGTACCCTGAGGCAGTGGGGCAGATTCAACCATAATAACTCCAATCTATTTTTTTAATGTATACAATATAGAAAAATAAAATTAAAATATTTATAAATTAATTTTTAACAGATTAGTAAATAAAGATAAATTTTTATTTCTAAATAGGAGACTTAAATGAAAAAACGATCTGGGGCACACGTATTGGCAGAGTCTTTAGTAAAGGAAGGCTTAACAACAATTTTTGGTATCCCAGGCGTTGATACACTCAGTGTATATGACGCTTTCCTAGATCATCCATCAATCAGAGCGATAAATGTTCGTCATGAGCAAAGTGCTGTATTTATGGCTGACGGATATTATCGAGCTTCTGGTAATATTGGAGTAGCTCTAACTAGTGGTGGACCAGGTGCATTAAATACCCTTACAGCTATGGGAACCGCTCATAATGATTCGTCTTCTATTCTTCATATACTGAACGATAATCCTGCTCATGTAAGAGGAAAAGGTCGCGGTTACTTCCATGATGTAAGAGATCAATATGGGATATTTAGATCAGTAATTGACTTTGGATATCAGGCAACAATGCCCCATGAAATTCCAGATTCGATTAGAACTGCTTCTACAGCACTAAAAAGCAGAAGACCAAAACCTGCAATGGTTGAAATTGGCGGAGATGCTTTTAAAATTGAAAGTGATATCTCTATTGGAGAAAAATCATCAGCTCACCGAAGAGTTGCTTCTGATTCAGAGCTATTCGAAATAATAGAAACACTTTCCTCTTCAAAAAAACCAATTATTTGGTCTGGTGGTGGTATTGTCCACGCAAATGCTTCTGATGAATTAATAAAATTTGCTGAAAAAATTAATGCACCGGTAATTACATCTCAAACAGGTAAAGGTTCAATTCCATATGATCATCCACTACATCTTGGAAATTGGAGTAATGAACAGCCGGTTAGGGATTTCATTAATGATACCGATCTAGTTATTATTCTAGGTAGTCGTTTATCATATTTTCCAACAGGTGGCTGGACATTAAAGTTCCCAGGAAAAGTTATACAAATCGATATAGATCCTGCAGAATTAGGCAGAAATCATCCTGTTTCTATTGGTGCAGTTGGTGATTTAAATGACGCATTAAAGAGAATAAATAATATTATTAATGACAAAAAAATCAATTTTCATACAAACGATCGAAGGAAAGATATTGGACAATTAATCAATAAAATCCATAGTGCATTGGGTAAGCCAATAGAGGTTGATGTACTAGACCAATTACGCGAAGCATTACCAAAAGAAACAATCGTATTCAATGATCCCACTACTGTTGTGTTCTGGGCCAGATCTTATTGGAAAACATATTTCCCCCGTACATGGTTCGTTCCATCTGGATTTGGTACACTTGGGTTTGCACTTCCTGCAGCCATTGGTGCAAAAGTTGCTAGACCAGACGTACCTTGTGTTGCAATACATGGTGACTCAGGAGTTATGTTTACTATCCAAGATCTTATGACAGCTGTTGAACATAATATTCCAATCATTTTACTTGTCTTTAACGATCAGGGATATGGCGTTGAGAGAAGACACCAAGATCACCTTTATGGAAGAAGAAATGGAGTTGATTTACAATCTCCAGATTTTGTGAGCCTAGCAAAATCATTTGGTGCGAGAGGAGTAAGAGTCGATGATCTCTCGAAAGTTGGAGAAACTGTATCAGAAGTTTTAAAATATAATGCGCCCACTCTTGTTGAGATACCATGTGATTTTAAACACCCAGGTTATGGTTCATTTATTGACTGGTCTAAACATTAATAATGTTGATTTTTAAATTGGTGTAGATAAGAATAATCGTATTTATTATTATGAATTTTATTTGCTTTTATAATATATTTTGCAATATCCATTCTTTGTCTTTTGGAAGAATTATCTCTATAACAATCCTTACATCCACCACTATTATATCTTATATGATCTTTTAAATTAATCTTGAATTGACCATGTTTTTTGCAAACTATAGTATTTAATTTAGCTTCAGAAAACTTAGAGTTCGTCTTAGAGTAGTCAAATTTATCTCCATGAGCGTCTAAACATTTGTTAATCTTTTCCTCATCACGACAATATCTACAAGGTACATTAACTCTTAGTATATTTTTAAGGGTATTTTGAAATTCATATCTATGTTTCAAGCAAATAAATGTTGTTTTTTTATATGATCTGATAGAAGAAGCAAAGTCAGTTTTTTCGAAGGATAAAATATGCCCATGCTTGTTTTTTATTCTTGATTTTTTTTCGTTAATATCCAGTTTTCTCATTTATAATTTTTTATTATCCTATTGTTAGGGCTAATGAACTAAAAAAATTTGTTTGATTATTTTATTAAATTCTTCAGGCTCTTCAAACTGTATCCAA
>Ga0308019_10001505_pt1 | contig 13982 bp, 11 predicted proteins | sample Neamet284_FD_203135 | JGI IMG/M metagenome (GOLD analysis project Ga0308019, IMG submission 203135) | Marine microbial communities from water near the shore, Antarctic Ocean - #284 | ecosystem: Environmental > Aquatic > Marine > Unclassified | place: Southern Ocean | collected 2014-10-01 | reverse complement strand
AGCAATTTCAAACGGCAATACGGAATGATTCATCCAAGTATCTGTCAAGACATCGTACACTTCGGTATGATTGGTTGGGGCGGTAACGGTTTGATTGAGTGATGGTTTGAAATAAGTCGCAATTCCGCCCATAGCATACAGTTTTCCATGATATTCGACAAGCGAAAAAGAATGCCGAGCAAGACTCATGTTTGCCATCTGGTCCCAAGTATCAGTATTGGTATTGTAGCGCATGAGTTGGTTGGATGTATCTGACCTGTCTTTACGGCTCACACCTCCAGCAGCATATATGAAATCTCCAAGATTATCGACTCCAGCCAGGCCAACGGCATTCCCACTGGGCATTGATGTGCCTTCACTCCAAGTTTCATTGACGGGGTTGAATATTTGTACAATTCCTTCGGAACGAATTTCAGGTGTGTCAAACGGATGGTAATCACCAACCGTGTAGACATTCCCACCGACCGTTGTGCATCCAAAATACAGTTGAGTCAAGCTCATGCTTGTTTGCCCCTCATTCCAGGTCGAGTTTGTGATATCATAGATTTCAACACCATCTGTTGCGGTTTCATCACCATTTTGGGTTGGGTTAAGATCAATGATGCCTCCCATCATTAAGATTTCATTTGAAGATTGGAGATGTACAGCGCAAGCACCAGTTCTGTCATACATAGGTCCTGAATTTGAGATGGCCTGCCAAGTGATCAACGGTCGGTCTAACAGTACTTCACCTGTTGCCTGTTCAACAGAAATGTTGCTTTGAGTGAATCCATCAGATTCATTAAAATCACTGTCCATATGAAGACTTGGAGATACTCCAAGTTCAACAAGTGTGGAATGTGCGTCTTGGGACGGAAATACAGTTTGTAAGGGTGTGAGTAGCATGATGGTCATCATCATAATCGCAGTGAACCTTCCGCGAAACCCACTGCTGTCCATAGGTGTTGCTGATGCCGTCGCTTCAATACTTTTACCCTTTGACGATTGATTACTCGTACAAGACTTCAATAACGGTGGAAAGTAATCCATAATGAATCAAGCATAGATTCATTCGCATTGGGGGTATGCGCCCTACGGAGGAGATTACATTGTCACGTGAATACATCGCTCGAGACCCGCGAACTGGCCTCCCAATTGCTGTTGCCAAAAAGCGAAAATCAGTGAAGAAAGCGAAAGTAGAAACAGGGCCATGGGTGGCACTTTCGGATGATGATGTCTTCTCATTGCTCAAGGGTCAAATCGATTCGGCCTCGGTTCGATGGAAAGACAAAACCATTACTCTCGGCCTCAATTATGCAATTCGGGCCTTAGGTCGATTTCATGGTGCTCGGATACATCAAGCGCATTCTTTTCTTCTTGCGAGTTTTGAATCGGATTCACCAGAAATTCGTATTGCTTCGCTGGAAGTTCTTCCAGAAGTCGCAGTTCTCAAATCCGATGAACTATTTGATTGGCTTTCCGTCATGCTCGATGACCAAGATGTAAATGTCCGTAAAGCAGCAAGCCGATGCTTAACATTGACTTCACCCATCTTCCCATCAGGAGTTTCTTCAATTTTATCCAATGAACTTCGATCTCCAGTAGGGTATCGAATGGATGCTGCTTGGGCCGGATTGTCAGGATTGTGTGATACATGGCCTGAAGTTGTCGTCGACCATGTCGACTCGTTATTACTCGAAGAAGATATGCAACTGCGAAAGAAAGCAACTGCCTTACTCAAGAAGATTGTCAATAAAGGCGATTCGGCTGTATGGGACCTTATCTCGTGGTCTTTGAACGATGCCGATGTCGAAGTTCGACGTGTAGCAGCTAAGAACCTTCCAGCCCTTGCTCGTAAAGAATCAAGAATGGCTACCTTATTTGCAGAACGTGCACTTGTTGATTCGGACCCCGATGTCCGAATGAGTGCGATCAAAGCAATCCAAGTTTTGGACACAGACAATGGTCGAGCCAGAGATCTTGTCGTTCGTGGAACGACTTCGAAAGACCTCAAAGTTCGCTCGGCATGCGTTGAACTTCTTCCTCGGCTCTTTGGAGACGAAGTACTTCGGGCAATGGCGGAAGAATTACTCAGTACTGAAAAGGATGAGAAGATTATCGCTTCACTCAAAGAAATGGTCTTTGATGCATCATTGGAGGGGACCGAAGCACAAAAGAATGCTCAACTTGCCCCTGCTGCACCCGTTCCTGCTTTGGACCGAGAGATTGCAGAATCTCAAGGCCACCGTGTTGGTTTAGAACCTGTTCGACCCACAGGAACTCCTGCGGGCTCAAAAGAAAGTACTGGTGCGCCAGATAAGATTTCATTGAAGGGCCCAGACGCACCGACAACCGAATCAACGACTGCACCTGCAGCCGCACCGGTTTATCGTGCGGTGAGTCAGGATGAAATGATGGGCTATGACGATGATTTTGAAGACGAAGACGCAGATGATGACGCCGATTATTTCTGAAATCACACCTCTTCTTTGATTCATTTTGTCAAGACCCATGTCGGTATGGTTAAGAAGGGAGCGTCAGTGGACCGATTGCTTAGAGGTGACTATGATGGTTGAAGCATTCAATGATAAGGCTGAGCAGTTCGAACGCTTGTGGGATGGAATCACCCCGAAAGGCATTAACAGAAACAAATCCCTAAAGTTCCGTCAATACATTTTGGAACACGTTCGTCAGACTCGTCGACCTCTTACCCGTGACAATGCTCGAAAGTACTGGATGGGTATCCTTCAAGCAGAAATCGCAGAGCGCGATAACTACTGATTCCACTCGATTGGGTTACCACCGTCTCGGTGACCTATTCGAAATACCGAGACGGAGATGATAACATGTTTACCACTACTCGCTTCGACTCTTGGGACCTTCCTCAAAATTTACTTGACAGCCTTGAAAAGATTGGCTGGGAATGTGCAACTCAAGTTCAAAAAGATACCATTCCACTCGCTCGCTCCGGTAAAGACGTAATCGGACAAGCCCGTACTGGCTCTGGTAAAACAGCTGCATTTGGTTTGCCAATTCTTGAACGTTGTCAACCAACAGGTGAACTCCAAGCATTGATTCTCACACCAACACGCGAACTTGCGAACCAAGTTGCGGAAGAATTCCAAACCCTACAGGGTGAAAGTGGACTTTTGATTCAAACTGTCTATGGTGGGACTGACTTAGAAAAGCAAGCAAAATCTCTCAGCAATGGTGTTGACATTATTGTCGGAACACCTGGCCGTGTAATGGACATGACCGAACGTGGTCACATCAATCTTGAACTACCAACTTTATTCTGTCTGGATGAAGCAGATCGCATGCTTGACATGGGTTTCTTCCCGGACATCATGTGGGTGACTGAACGAATGAAGAACCGTGACCAGACGCTTCTCTTTTCTGCAACCTTCCCACAAGAGATTATTGACGCTGCTCATGAATTTATGAATGAGCCTGAATTTATTCTCACCAATACCGAAGAATTAGATATTCCACCTATTGATTTGTACAGCATCAATATAGGTCGCACAAACAAACTTTGGGCACTTGGCAGATTGATGTGCAGAATGAGTAGTGAGGACCAAACAATCATTTTCTGTAACACCAAGCGAATGGTTGACTTAGCGGTTCAAAGATTGAACAAGCACCGCTTTGTTGTCGAAGGATTGCATGGCGATTTGAATCAAAACCAACGTGAAAAGATTCTCAACCGTTTCAAAGAGGGTGAAGTCAAGACAATTGTTGCAACAGACGTTGCCGCAAGAGGAATTGACGTCGATGGAATTACTTTGGTTGTCAATTATGATTTGCCAGTTGATTTGGACTCATTCATTCACCGTGTTGGACGAACTGGTCGTATTGGACGTAAGGGTGAGGCTTGGAGTTTAGTTTCAAGAGATGATGCTCCACAACTTTCGAAAATTATGGCAACCTATGGTTTGGACATCGTTGATTCCGAGGCTCCTGAACTTCCAGAAGGCATTGACCGTGACCCAGTGTCCCGCCAAGATGACTTTGGGGAAACTGCAGATGTCTTTGGATTTGTAACGCTTCAACTGGACATTGACCCTTCAGTCGCAGGCTCATCTCGCTCTGTTGCCTCTTGGTTCCAACGTGCTCTTCGCTGTGATGAAATGGCTCTTGGCGATGTCCACTTCGATGCAGAATCAACTTTTATCAGCATTCACACAAGCAAGGTTGGTCTCGCAATTAAGGCGCTCCAAAAGCACGACATGGCTGGCCAACGAGTCACCGGAACTGTGTTTGAGTGAGTCGAATTCGATTCAGTGAAGATTATTCTTCTTCAGTTTTTGGTTCATCATCAACATCTGATTTCCGTACCGGTGAATCACTGTTCTTTTTCCAAGAACCAGACTTTTTCTTATTATGATGTGAACGAGGTTCCTTTTCTTCAATTTCGATCTTAGGGGGTTGCTCTTCTTGTCGCTTTGGTTGGGGCCAATTGCCTTCTTCGTCAGGACGCTGAATCACAACAGAGGTCGCACCAACAACAACCAGACCAATGGCGGAGAGAGACCAAGCATATCCTATTGCATCATCCCATCGATTCTGCGCTTGGCCACAATCAGAGGATATGAGTTCAGAGAAATAACAGAAGTCTAGCGTTTCCTTTGCAGCCATTGCTTCCTCATTCGAAGTCACATTGTGTGCAGCGAACAGCAACAACATCACTGCACCTGCGAGGAAGTAATATTGCTTTGAAGACCATTGGGTTCGGAACTTAAATCTCCACTTTTCATCTCCTGCAGCATTGGATACACTTGCATCCAGTGTACGTGCAGGTCCTCCAACTCTCCAAAACCAAAAGACCCACATGGTCACAAGTACCAATAAGAATCCCCATTCATAGACGGCTGTATGAAAATTCCACATCCCTGAGAGACATTCTGGTTGGTTTGGATTCACTGTACAATCGTTCACAGCAATTGGGAAGAACATCACAAGGCGCATGATGTTGAGGACATAGATAATGCTGCACATGACGAGAATAGAACGGATTTTGATACGTTGTGGTACACCTTCCGTCATAGCAACCAAGGTCGATAAGAAAATCATTTCATGGACACCTGCACATTCATCCGACACATACAAGCCGACAGTGTCGTAACTTCCAGGGAAATCTCGATGGAGAAAATCAATTCTTGTCATCCATCCATTATGCGTGGATAATGTCGAGGCAACATATTCACCATCACTGTACAATAAATTGGTAATGGCATTCCATAACCATGCTTCAGTCACTTGTAACGGTGCTAAAGTATCAGAGGGTTGAGTCAAAAACCAATAAAAAGCTTCTACACAGAGTAACGCCAATGGAATGCGTGCATATCGGAGTCCAAGTTGAGCAACTTCAGACCAATCCAAATCCTCTTTGTTAGAGGTGGACTTAGCATTCGTGCTCATGGCTTTGCGTAGGTGTTCCTCCTCATCAAGTTGCGGTTTATCTTTCCTCAATGATGATTCTCAATCAAAACCACATCCGTCATTTTCGGAGGCCTTGAAAAGGATGAAGACCAGCGCATGACATGGTCGAGGTTGTTTCCCTTGGAAACGGGTCAATGGTTTCGCCAACTCACCGTCTTGATGTCATCGGATTCTTTTGCCCAGTGCCTGTCGCTGAAGCAAAAAAAGCGCTTTCGAATATGGATGTCGGCCAAATCCTCGAACTTCTTGCAGATGACCCGGAAACAGTGCATGACATGCCCTTACTGACGGCTCGTGGAAAGAATAACATCTTGTCTATCGAAGAAAGTGCAGGAGAACTCCGCTTTTTAATAGAGGTGATTGAATGACCGAAACACCTCCAACAGTCGAATTAGTTGAAAACGGTTCAGTTCCAAGTGTAGCAAAACTTCCAACCATTCATGGTAACTTCCAAATCCGTATCTTCCATGAAGCCTCGACTGGCTTTGACCATGTAGCACTTACACTTGGTGACATGAACGGTCCGAACCCAGTGGTCATACGAGTTCATTCGGAATGTCTCACTGGAGATGTCTTGGGAAGTCTTCGATGCGACTGCGGTCCGCAACTTGATTCAGCTTTGAAAGCAATTGTTGAACGCGGCTGGGGTTGCTTACTCTATTTGCGTCAAGAAGGCAGAGGCATTGGGCTTCATGCCAAGATACAAGCGTACCACCTTCAAGATCAAGGTGCAGATACGCTCGATGCGAATTTGATGCTCGGCCTACCTGCTGACGGTAGAGACTACAGTATTGCTGCAAGTATGCTTACTGCCCTGAACATCACTCATGTTAGTTTACTTTCGAATAACCCAAATAAACGTGAACAACTCGAAAAGCACGGCATTAACGTCGTTGATACAATACCACTTGTTGTTGGTGTTGGAGAACAAAACCGATTCTATTTGGAGACGAAAGTTGAACGAATGGGTCATGAAATTGACCAAGATCAACTGGATGGAAACTAAAGGGGCCGTGACCGAGAATCGAACTCGGGCTGGCAGAACCACAATCTGCCGTGCTAACCCCTACACCATCACAGCCATGAGAGGTAAGTCGCGGTCATTGGCGTGGTATTTCAATAATCCGTAGAGCGTATCATACTTTCAAACCATGAAACGACGGAACAAGCCACCCTCTTATTCAAGTGTATTCGCTGGCCTCGTCAATATATGCGTACAACGAAGTCGAGTCATTCCGTCGTCATTTTTCTGTTGTTTTTGTTACTCTTGGCGCCGTATAGTACTGTTTCAGCCCGTTCAGTTCACCAAACAAACACAGTCGAAATATTCCCCGAAGGCGACTTTTCACAACCTTCAAATTGGACGCTTGGGGCCTTCACCTCCTTTTCTGAAGACCCTGCAACCTATACCGACGCTATGGTGGCCGACCAACGTCTGACCATGGTTCATCACCGCCCATTGAATCAAGACAGCATGACTTTTTGGGCCCAATCCTCACCAACCGATTCGAATAACTCAATCGGCACTCCTGATGGAGCAACTTCATGGTCAACTGGGCCTGAGATACAATTGTCTTCATTCAATGCTTTCGGTTCCACCGACTATGAGGTTCTTGGGGTTGCTGTTGTCGTTGCTTTTTCAGTCCCAGACCAGTTATACCAAGATTCAGTTCGAATCTCACTTAATTACGACGGCCAATATGAATCTTTAACCACATTCTCTCACACACAAACTGGTTTGGATTATCTTACGAACACATGGTCCTACAATGTCTCTGATCTCACTTCTTGGGATTGGAACATTATTCAAAACTCAGTGATTACATTGGATTACGTGTCTGTTGGTTCAACAGATGATTCTCAACTCAATGTTGATGCTGTTGGCATAGAAGTGATTATGCAAACACCATGGTATGGTGGAGAATATGGTTCAGCACAGGCTCAATTCACTGGTCATGCAATGCCAGTTATTGGACTTGATTTGATGTCCGGGACATCCGATAACATGGCGTTGGCAGAATGCGGTCTACAATCGAGTGTTTCAGGTTCATCAGGTATCTGGACCAGTGAAATTATTGAGACGCCTCCAAACCAACGTATTGGAAGAGTACACTACACTTTGGAAAATGAATCTCTCGATGATGTCGAACTGGAATATTCTTTTTCAGATGACGGAGTATCTTTTTCCGATTTTGCACCGATGGATGAACACCTGCTTCTACCCGACCACTCTTTTACCCAACTTCGAATTTCCACTATCGATGCATGTATCGCTACATTCACGGTTGATGTCAACGACCCAACACTCTCCTTACAAGGTCGAATCTTTGGTGACGTTGACGGTTTAGATTCGGTTTACTCACGTTGGCTCCTTTTTGTCAATGATGAATTAGTGACCAACCAACCAGTGGCTTTGTCCCCCTCGTTGGCCCTTTCTTTCCCGATTGGTAAGCACATGGCGGCCGGAGACACTTCAGTCAAAGTTGAATTGAAAACATGGTTTACATGGGATTCACTCGGAAATGCCAGTACTACAGCCCTTGAGGTTACTTCGATGACCGTTACCGGCGGGTATGAAGTCGATTGGGATGAAGACCCAATGTGTCTTCCTGTTGGAGACCAATTCTTGACTGAAGATGGCGGTGGTCGTATTTTGCCATTTTTGTATCGATGTACAGATGATAGAACGGCATATGAAAACCTCCAAGTTAGTTTTTCCAACTCCAATCCGGACTTAGTTGTCGTTGACTTAACAGAAGGTGATATCCGCCTCTCACTCCAATCTGAATCTTCGGGTCAAGCCACGATTCAAACAACGGTTACAGATGCTGCCGGAAATACCTGGGTTGAGACTTTCATCGCCAATGTGCAAAACATTGACGATACACCCATACTTCAAGAATTTCAGTCATTAGTTCCCGTGGAATTATCAATCCCAACCGAGATTCCTTTTGATTACAGCGACATTGATTCATCTGGATTGACAGCATCATCAAATCGTTCATGGGTTACAGTTGATGTCTTCAACAAAACATTGACTGTGAATGCCCCAACTCCTGGGTTTTCATCTGTACTGATTTCTCTGTGTGACCAAACTTCGTGCCATGAGCGAATCTTAGACCTCGAAGTTCTTGCCCTTCCAGACCTCTATGTCGAAGAAATTGATATCGGAGACGACATTATACGTTCGGGTGACATTGTGTCAATACGAGTTCTTGTTCGGAACATCGGACAAGCTGAAGCGAGTATGATTTCCGTTCGCTGTGAGGCGAATTCGGAGTTGATTGATTTTGAGACATTACCTTCACTGCAACCTGGCACAGTTGCTTATGTGACGTGTGACTGGCGAGTTCCAGACGGTAAGGAACAAATTCAGATTCGTGCAATTATTGACAGAGGTCTCGAGATAAAGGAAGGTCAAGAAGATAACAATGAGGGTTTACTCGCAGTTGTTATTGAACCGGCTCTTACATCGGATAATCTCAATTCGAATTCAGATCAAATATCCGATGGAGTCTTTGTAGGACTTACTGCATTTGCAATCTTGGCAATCGGTGGCATATTCATTTTCTTAACTCCAGCAAAAATCAAGAAATTGGAATGAAAATAATTTCTTTGCTTTCCGTGGCGGAAAACATCCCTGTTGACGGATAACGCGAAAAAGGCCCTCAAACTTGATAGGGTGACCGTCTCACAAAAAATTGCTTTGAGGCTGTGGGGGCCGTTCAACACCTGTTGACAAAGTGGATGTGGGAATTATGTCAGTATTAAAAATACGAATAGAAACAGACGAATATATTTACGAAGAATATGTTGAAGCTTGAGAATCTTAATTGATTCACTCTGGAGACTTCCAGCGACGAGGGTATAATCCTTCATCGAGCAAGACCATACTAGGTCGTGCAACTTCACCTTCGTTAATACCAGCGATTTCATCCGTACCGAGCGTGAGCGATACAATTCCAACAGCCTCGCCTTTCAGGGTTTGAATGACAACTTCTTTTCCAGCCTTTACTCCAGCATCAATCGAGACAAGTCCTGGTCGCAATAATGGTGCACCATGTGCTAAGGCAGCAGCAGCACTGTCTTTTACAGTCGCTGTTGGCAAATCGAGCAGTAACTTTTCAATTGGATGAATGACCCGAAGCAAAGCTTCTGGTTGTTTGCATTCTTTCCAGAGCCAAACTGCATCAGCTAAATCTTGCATTGTAATACAATCCTCTAATTTGAACACGCCAGTGTTTTCACGACGCAATTCTTTCAACTGGACTTTCATGTCCAAGAGCAACCCAAGGTCACGGGCCATGGTACGGATGTAGGTTCCGGCTTCACAGTAAACACGTGCGATCATATCCTTTCCTTTCATCTCAATGTTTTCAAAAGTGAAGATTTTACGAGTTCGAACCTGTACTTTAACCGCAGACACTTCCGGTGGAACGTTGTAAACTCGTCCTGTCAGTTGCTTCATTACTTTCTTGAGTTGGGCTTCGTCAGGAACTGTTGCAAAACGGAACACGCAAATATAGGTTTTTTTGTGCGTAAGAATTTTTTTGGTCAGTTTCATGGTTTTTCCTGCCATCAAAGGAAGGACACCTGTTGCAAACGGGTCGAGTGTACCTCCGTGGCCCAAGCGCTCGAGACCAAAGAGGTCACGAGCCCAAGATGCGAGTTGGTGAGAGGTCGGGCCTGCAGGTTTGTCCAAGAGAATAAATCCAGAGGCAAGACGCTCCTCAACATCTCGGTCATCTGGGATTCCACCAATGGCAGGATTTGTCGAGGCAGCAGCATCAAGAATGTGTAGTGTCATAGGTATTTCTCCAAAATTGTGATAGTGGCAGCAAGCACTTCTTCACTGCCAAGGTTTGTTGCGTCAAGTGATGAGGTATAGGGTTCGCGCTGTTCAGGTAACAGTTGATAGAGTTCCATAAAGCGCTCCGCATCGACCGCTGAGCGTTTTTCATTCTCGGCTAGGGCCTGTTCTATAGAATTTTTTTCACGGTAAGAGACTCTTGTTGCTCGTTCGAGTTCGTCAACTTCGAGCCAGAGCCGAACACAAGGAATTTCTAGTCGGTATGCCCACCATCCTGCTAATCTTGATTCAACAATATCTGCAGTGTTTGCAAGCATTTTTTCCTGTAAGAGTTTATCCAATGCTCGGTCTACTTCGAGGTCGCCTTTGCATAATTCTCCAAATTCTTGAACACTCATGTTTCGATTGGCAGCTTCGTTACGAAATATGTCGCCACCATTGAGCGATGTCCAGCCAAAGTGTGCTACAAGTCCTTTCACTAAGGTGCTTGTACCACTACCGGGATGTCCTGACACGGTTATCCGTGGCATGTCTACACCCACTCGTGTCGACAAACGTCACAACGCCTACTTCGGGCTCCTAGTTTTGTAATCATACTGAGGCCGCATTCCGGGCATTCATTTGAGTTTGATTCTACCTTCACTGGTTTCTCACTTGTTTCATCCTTTGGCCACACTTTGGACTTGCTGCGGTTGGTTGGGTTGTTGCGTTGGTTACGTTGCTTTCGACGCTTACTATCACTGTCAGTCGAGGATGTTGAGGTAACCACAAGATGGAGAAGTGGTTCTTTGAGAGTCTCGCCTGCTGTCACCAAGGGATGCTTGCGGTATCGGAAGAGTTTGATGTGTCGGTCGATGATTCGGCCGAGTGGAGCGCTCATACAGATGTATGCACAAATCCATGCTGGGAAAAAGAGGAATTTATCATCAAGTAAGTTCCATTCTGATGCCCATGGAAGCGAGACGTAGTCGACTCGGAAACTTTCGACAGCACTTGTTAACCAAGCAAAAATACCGATAATGAAGACCATTGTAAACATCATTGGCTTCATGGCACCCATCTGAACTTTCAATTGTTCAGGCATCATTTGTTGTTGAAGCGTCGTTGCTTTTTCTTGCAAGATCGGGTCGCGTGAAACTCGTGCATCATTCATCATTTTACGGACTTGACCTTGTCGATGGCCGATATGCGCTTGAGCCATTGGGTCGGTAAAGAAATTCCGAAGAACGGTATTCATGGTCATCGAGAAACTTCCCAAGATGAGTACTGTAAGGACAAAGTAGGCTTCTTCTGGTAGTATCGGTGATAAGACAGGGTCTGCAACATCACCGAGAGTATTACGAATACCCGGGTTCATGATGAGAAGAGTCATCATGACCATTACTCCAAGCATCATCAACATTGACCCACCTGGCGGTTGAGGTGGCGGGGGTGCGTTCCCGTTGGACATGTATTGAGGGCGGCGCATAGAGGGCATGAAGGTTCGCTTGAATTCCTCTGTCATTGCCTCAGTTCATACACACTCTGCCGAGGGATTGAAACGATGAGGCGACAACGGACTTCCATGCGCCGCAGAGAACCGTTGGATTTGGACCGAACTTGGCGTCATTCATTGCCAATGCCAATGCCAAACCGGCCTGTTTGCATCACTTTGGATGAGGCTGAGGCTCAATTAGAACGCTTACCAGGTGAGCGTCGTATTTTTTTGTGGACCGATGCTGAACGTCGTTGTCCACCTGGCTGGGGATTTATTGCAAGTGTTCGGCAAGGTGTCCCACCGGAAGGAATTGAGGCAGAACTCATAGCGTGGATGGAACAGTATCCTGATGCGTGGTTAGCAGTCGACCTCAGGGACGGTGTTATACCTCCATCCACACAAAATTCGCTGGAAATTGTACTCTCGAAAGTGGACCGACCAGTACTGATCATCGTAAGTAATTCTTCGGATAATGAGAACTGGCCTCAATGGGTCTTGCCTGAATGAGACTCGACTTCGTTTAGTCAAAACAGAGTCCGTGACATGAACTGTAAAGTTCAGATCACTCACTCAAGCGTACTTAGAATGAATCACTCGAAAGTGAAGGAACAAACTGAACAAGCAGCAGCATCAGATGTATTGACTGCCATACAAATCGGACAGTTCTTTTCTTCTGCTTCTTCTGCTTCTTCAGCGGCCTCTGCTTCTTCAACAACTTCTTCAGTTACAGGTTCTTCAGTTGCCTCTTCCGTAACTTCTTCAATTGCAGGTTCTTCGACAGCCTCTTCAGCAACAACTTCTTCTTCACCAGATGCATCAGCATTCCATGCTTTTGCAGCAGCTTCAAGTTCAGCCTTTTTGAGATAGCCGTTTTCATCCAAATCAAAATTCTCTGCATGCGAAACAAATGCATCACGTTCACTGACATCTATGTCTGCAGCAGCCATGACACGGAGGAGGACATCCTCTCTCCACGAGACCTTGGATTCAACTTCTTCATCACCCGAATCATCATTGGATTCTTCAACGACTTCTTCGACTTCTTCTTCGGTCGATGATGCCATATCTTCGGTTTCAACTTCATCTCCAAAGTGAACGCCGTGGAATCGGTTTCCTGCTTCACCGTCGATGACTCCAGGGCCAATAATTTCGAAGGAAACTTCGAGTCGTTCACCCTTTTCGACGATTGGTATCGTCCAAGTGACGTGTGTTCCACCTTCACCAGGTTTGGTTGCCATTACGCAGTCATCACGCTTGTCGTTGTTTCCACGAATCAGCCAATCCTTAATTTCGAACTTTTCAGGTATGATGTCGCTTAGAACGACATCTTGTAATGCGGTGTCTCCGTCATTGGAAAAGAGAATCAATACTTCATGACGACCCTTGCCACCAATCTTCTGTGTTGTCTTTCCAAAGGAGAAGTCACGTCGATTGTGAATCACACTAATTGAAGGAGCTACTGATGTATCTCGGGTGCAAACAGGTCCATATCGCTCTGCACTGAATTCAGTTCGAGCAGGAGCAGTAATGTTGGTGTTGTCCGGAGACGGGTCTGGAGAAATCAAATCATATTCAATGGTCATGTTCTTTCCAGGCTTGAGACCAACTGGGCCACGAGCGCCGACAGTGATGGTCAAGGTATGTCCATCTCCATCAGGTGAACGGTTTGTCTTCTCCAGTGTAATTCCACTGTTGATTTCTGTTTTGATTTGTTCAGCATCGAGTTCCTTGCCGTTGATCTTAATGGTCATTGCAGAGACATCCGGTGCATCAAAGAGTCCTGGAACATCATCGGTAATACGCATCAAGTTGATGTCTGAAGAACCATTGTTGCTCAATGTTAAGCATGCTGTTACCTTTTGAGAGCGGTAAGACCGCAATCCAGATGTCGAGTATACCTTTTCTAAGTTCGCTTCAACAACTTGGAGCGTCTTTGGTTGGAGGCTAATCGAGCCTTCTGTACTTCGGCTTGCACGTGGTAGGATGGTGTATGCAAGTTCAGTTGCAAAGTCAGGCTTCGATTGTGCCATAACTGTACGTTCTTCACTTTCCCACTTTCCATGAGGCTTGACGTCTTGTCGAACATCGCTGATGTCGAAAAGCAAGTCGTCGCTTCCCTTCATACGAACTTGGAGTTTCACCAAATCTACGGCGAACGATGAACGGTTCTCAAACGTAGTTCGGCAGAGCCAATTGTCTGGTCGTTCGTCTTCACGTACACGCATGTAGGAGAATCCACGGCAGAAAGCGTCGAGTTCTCTAAAGTTCAAGTTT
>Ga0308019_10001502_pt1 | contig 14001 bp, 15 predicted proteins | sample Neamet284_FD_203135 | JGI IMG/M metagenome (GOLD analysis project Ga0308019, IMG submission 203135) | Marine microbial communities from water near the shore, Antarctic Ocean - #284 | ecosystem: Environmental > Aquatic > Marine > Unclassified | place: Southern Ocean | collected 2014-10-01 | reverse complement strand
CTATTATTTATTTTTTTTTTTAACCAAAAGTGTGCAGATTGAGCTAACGCATGAACACCAGCATCTGTTCTTCCTGATCCATAGATTGTAATATTTTGTTTTAACACCTTGCTTAAAATTTTTTGTATGGTTCCCTGAATAGATGGACCGTTTTTTTGAATTTGCCAGCCTACAAATTTCGTACCGTCATATTCAATTATTATTTGATAAACATACATTATTTAAGTTCATCCCCTTGCTTGAAATTGATTCCTGTCAAAAAATTTTTTAGTAGTAGTCTATTTTTTCCCTCTTTTTGAATTTCTATAATTTCTAGAGATTTATCTCCACAACCAATTATAAAATTACAGTTGAGGATTGTTCCTGGAGGGCCTTTTTTTTTAAAGATTCTTGCTCTCCAAACTTTATATCTTGTGCTTTTGTATTCAAACCATGCCCCTGGTTCTGGATTTAGCCCGTTTATTTTTGCTAAAATATTTTTTGCGCTTTCTGCCCAATTTATTTTTCCTTCACTTTTTTTAATTTTATTAGCATAAGTTGCTGATGCGTGATTTTGTTCGGTAAACTCAATTTTTTGATTAAAAATTTCATCTAATGTATCAACAATTGTTTCTGTACTAATTTTTGATAAAATATTTGAAATATCTTTTGATGTACTTAATTCGCCTATTTTAACTTTGTGTTGTTTCATTACCGGTCCTGAGTCTAAATCCTCTACAATTTGCATTATACTTATTCCAGTTTCAGAATCTAAGCTCATAATTGATCTTTGAATAGGAGCAGCCCCTCGCCATTTTGGCAGCAACGATGCATGTATATTTATAAATCCTTTCTTCGGTATGTTTAAAAAATTTTTGGGAATTAGCTGTCCATAAGCAACTACCAATACTATATCTGGATCTAACTTTTTAATAAAATCAAACTCTTCTTGTGAATTTAAAGTTGTAGGATTCCTCACAATCAAGTTTAAATTTTCAGCACATTTATGAACAGGTGATATATTTATTTTTTGGCCTCTATTAGATTTTTTTGGAGCCTGAGTATATACACAAGTTATTTTATAAAAAGATTTAGCTAGAATTTCTAGTAGTGGAACAGAAAACTCAGGTGTTCCCATGAAGACAACTTTTTTATGCGGCATTAATTTTGATAACTTAAACTACTATTCTTTCTAGTGATTTTTTTTGTTTTGAAAGTTTTTTCACAATAAAACTTTTTTTTAATTTTGATAAATAGTCAATAAACAAAATGCCTTCTAAATGATCCATTTCATGTTGAATACAGGTTGCTAATAGCCCTTCAGCTTTTAATTCTTGGTTCTTATTGTTGTAATCTAAATAACTTATATGACATCGATTTGGTCTATCTATCTCAGCAAATTGTCCAGGTACTGATAGGCATCCTTCTTCATATGTGGAATTACTGTTTGATTTTAAAATTATTTTTGGATTAACAAAATATAAGGGGACTTTTTTTTCTTCTTTAGATAGGTCGATTACTACAATTCTTTTTGGTACACCCACCTGTATGGCTGCTAAACCAATGCCTGGAGCGGCGTACATTGTTTCAAGCATATCATCCATTAATTTTCTTACTTCACCATCTACTTTTTCAATATTTAAAGATTTTTGCCGTAAAAATGGATCAGGTTCTGTTAAGATTTTTCTAATAGCCATTATTGTACTATATTAGATTTCAGTTCTATCTGGTAGTACAGTAATTAAGATTTTTTTACTTAGCTTGGTCAATCCTGCTTTCTCAAATAGTTGGTTAATAAAATAAATGGTTTGTGTGTCTAAATCTAGAAGTTCGTCTTCGCCAACTAATTCAACAATTCTTAATAAAAATAAGCCTATTTCCTCATTTTTAACTAGATTTAATAGCTCCGGAGGAGGTAAATTATTTTTAACTATTTCATCGTAATTAATTTCTTTTGGAATAGATAAATTTTCATTTCTGAGTGAATCTAATAAAATTACATCTTTCAGAGAAAGTTGATATTTTTTGTTTTTTCTTATTTTTTTATGGATATTTAATAATTCTTTCTCTGTTTTCTTCTTTGAAAAATTTTCTTCTACATAATATTTCATGACTTTTGATGTATGATACTTTTTGTCACTATATTTAATTTTACCTAGACTATTTTCCTTTTTATAGAAAGTATTCTCAGCTACTATTGCTTGATACTCTATCGGAATCTTTTCAAGGTCTAAGTTTTTTAACTCTTGATTTAAGTATTCTTTAAATATGTTCTGTAAATTATCTTTTTTGAACAAATCATTTAATATAAAAAGATATTTTAGTTTTGTTTCAGTGTTTTCTGATAATAAAATTTTTTGGTAAACTAATGCTCTAGCATTTATAGGGTCAAGTGTTGGGTGAACTTCATCAATATTTAATAGATCGGAAAAATCAAATTTTTTTTTTTTATAAACTTCTAGAATATAAAATTTTGATAAATCATTATTATTAGCTGCTATCTCCAAATCTTTGATTTGGTTTTTATTTTCTATATTATCAATTTTTATTATATTTGCGGCAACTAAATATTGCCATATTTTTTTATCTGTTTTTTTAGTCGGTTTATAATTAAAATCTGAAACAGTAATTGATGATAAATAAAAATTTAAAAGACTGCTATCATCAATTTTTTCATTTTTTTTTTTGTTTGCTCCTAAAAGATAGTCAACCTTACTATCGAAAAAATTATTAGATAATTTTTGCTCTCGTAGTAGATCTAACAATAACTGAGCCTCATTTTGAGAGTTTCTGTTGATCAAACAAATAACTTTAAACTGCTCTAGATATGAGTCTTTTACGTCATTATTAATTAGATCAATTTTTTCACACGCTCCTTTCAGGTTTGCACTTGCAATATCTTTATCAACTAAATATTTTATAATTCTACTTTTATTAGGAAAGTTATTATTTTTATTCAAAAAAATAATTATTAACTTGTCTTTTTTGTTTTTAATAAGCCAATCTATTTTATAATTTAAAAATTCTTTGTCAGTCATATTTTGGCTTGGGATCTTTGAAACTGTAAAAAAAGTATTTATAAATAATTCTTCTGCGTATGAGGAGAGATTGATTTTATTAATTCTATCTACTGTGTCTTTAATTCTCGTACCTTCTGTATTTAACCACATATCTAATGTAAGGTTGTTTTCGCTAGGCTCGTATATGCCATATATTGCGTCTGTATTTATGGCTAAGCTGCTTGTGCTTACTTCGATTTCTTCTGAAAGTTTTGCATTTATGTCAATATTTTTTTCTATTTTTTTTAAAATAGTATTTTCTATTTTAGAGGAACTTTGTTTTTTATTTAAATTTTTATTATCCCAGATATCTACACTCTCATCTGAAAAAAGTATTGTAGAAAAAATAAATGATACTAAAAAAAAAATGAATTTTTTATTTAAGTTTAATAATTTCATTAGTAATATTTTTTTTTATTTCGTTCTTTGGTGTCGGGAAATTAAATTTACTGAGCAAAAATAAGGCCAAGAATAAAACAAGGATAATTAAAAAAAAATTTATTATTTTTCTTTTAATTGAAGTTCTTGTGGTAAAACGTTTACTGTAATTAAATTGCATAATAATTAAATATACTTAAACTGAATAAATAAGACAAATTTGTGATAAATCAAATTATAAATTAGGACTATAATTGAAAAAAAACCTTGCTTTAACAGGAATGATGGGAGTTGGAAAATCAACTATAGGCAAAGCTTTGTCTAAGAGACTTTCAATGCAGTTTTCAGATATAGATAAAATAATTGAAATAAAACTTAAAATGAGTATCCAGAAAATATTTAAGAAGAAAGGTGAGATTTTTTTCAGAAAATTAGAGGAAAAAATCACTTTAGAAGAAATAAATAAAAAAAGTATTGTAATATCCTTAGGTGGGGGGGCTTTTATGAACTCAAAAATTAGAGAAAGTATTCTTTTTAATAGCAAAAGTTTTTGGCTTGATATGGACACGGTATTACTTGAAAAAAGATTAATTAAATCCAAAAAAAGGCCTCTTTTAGATAATGAAAATTTAAGCGAAACCTTAGTAAAAATTTATAAAGAAAGAAAAAAAACTTACGCTATGGCAGACTATAGAATAAACTGCGATAGATTAAATGTAAATTTAATAACCAATAAAATAGTTAAACTTTATGCGGAAAACTAATCTTCAAATAAAGAATCTAAATTTAGGATATCCTATAATTATTGGAAAAAATATTTTAAAACAGATTCCCAATAAAATTAGTATAATTTGTCCGGATGCTAAAAAAATTGCCATAGTTGTAGACAAAAAAATTCCAAAGAAATTTAAAGATCGATTAAAAAATCTTTTGAAAAAATACGATGTCTATGTGTTTGAATATTCCGTGAGTGAAAAATTTAAATCATTTTCAAATGTTGAAAAGCTAGTGGAAAAATGTCTTTTTAACAATTTTAATAGAAGTGATATTTTGATATCTTTTGGTGGTGGAATTCTTGGTGACTTAGGTGCCTTTGCTGCAAGTATAATTAAAAGAGGAATTAATTTTATAAATATCCCAACAACATTGCTTGCTCAAGTTGATTCTTCTGTTGGTGGCAAAACAGGTGTTAACTCAAGACTTGGAAAAAACTTGATTGGAACTTTTTACCAACCTAAACTTGTATTGTCTGATGTTGAAATTCTTAAAAGCTTGCCTCAAAGAGAATTAATTTGTGGCTATGCTGAAATATTAAAACACTCTTTAATTCTTAAAAATAGTTTTTTTAATTGGTTGCAAAAAAATTCGAATAAATTACTCATTGATAGAGATTCAAGCTTATTACAAGAAGCGATTATTAAGAGCTGTAATGTAAAAATACATTTTGTTAACAAAGATATTAATGAAAAAAATATTAGAATGGTTTTAAATTTTGGACACACATTTGCTCACGCTATTGAATTACAAAATAATTATTCAAAAAAAATAAATCATGGTGAAGCAGTTATTATGGGCATGATGATGGCAACAAAATTGTCATATTTAAAAAAAATATGCAGTTTGCAAACACTCTTACAGGTAAAAAATATTTATAAATTTAGCGGCTTAAAACATGATATTAAAAAAAAATTTAAAAAAAGTGAATATAATAAAATTATAGAGAATATGACAAATGATAAAAAAAATAACGATAAAAAAATTAATTTAATCTTATTAAAAAAAATTGGGCAAACTACACTACCGAATTCTTATAAAATCACTAAACTGGAATTAAAAAAAATATTTAATAAAATTATTTGATTTTTATTTCTAGCGCATGAATTTTCGTATTTAATTCTTCAGATAGTACTTTCATAACTTGCCTTTGTCCGTTAATTTTACTCAAAGAACTTAAGAAACTAGATTCAATTTCAAGCTTTAGGTGGTATTTTTCAGAATTAAAAAATTTATGTTTTTTATGTAGCGCGCTATTATTTGTTATTAAAATACTTTCAATCTTAATATTTTTTTTTATCTTGTTTTCTAAAAACTTTAAAAAATCATTCATATAATTATAATTTACTATATAACTAACTTTTTAATATGAAAATTATTTGTGATTGGGAAAATTGTGATCAAACAGGTGGCTATAGAGCGCCTGTAGAAAAGGATAATAGTAAGAAGTATAGACTTCTGTGCTTAGAACATATTAAAATTTTTAATAAAAAATGGAATTATTTTTCAAACATGTCTGATCAAGAAGTTGAATATTTTGTTAAGTCAGATCTGACTTGGCACAAGGCCACGAAAAGCTTCGGATCATCGGATAATTTTTTTAACATTCTTTGGAATAATGCTTTAGAAGATAAGCTAAATATTTTTAAATCTGAAAATTTTAATGAATATAAAAGAACCCAATTAAGTAATACAGACAGAGATGCGTTTGATGCTATGGAACTAAAATATGACGCTAAATGGGAAGAAATTCAAAAACAATTTAAAACTCTTGTAAAGAAATATCATCCTGATAAAAACCAAGGAAGCAGAAAATTTGAAGATAAGTTAAAAAAAATTACATTGGCATATAGTCAGTTAAAAATGACAATAGGAAAAAAAAAGTGACAGATTTGACATCATTAAAAAAACCAGACATTAAAATATCTGTAAAACAAACTTTCGGAATAGAAACTGAAATGGAAGTTGATGCATTTTCAAAAAAAAATGAATTCGTTCCAAAAATTGATCAAGATTATAAATTTGATAGAGATACAACCTTAGCTATTCTTTCTGGATTTGCTTTTAATAAAAGAGTTTTAATACAAGGTTACCATGGTACTGGAAAATCTACTCATATCGAACAAGTTGCTGCTAGATTAAATTGGCCTTGTGTCAGGGTTAACCTCGACAGTCATATTAGTAGAATTGATCTTATAGGTAAAGATGCGATTGTTTTAAAAGATGGCAAACAAGTTACGGAATTTAAAGAAGGAATTTTGCCTTGGTCTATTCAGAACCCTGTTGCTTTAGTGTTTGATGAGTACGACGCTGGAAGACCCGATGTAATGTTTGTTATTCAACGAATTCTTGAAAGTGAGGGCAACTTTACATTGCTTGATAAAAACAAAGTTATTACGCAACACGACTATTTTAGAATGTTTGCAACTACAAATACAATTGGTCTTGGAGATACAACTGGACTTTATCATGGAACTCAACAAATTAATCAAGGCCAAATGGACAGATGGAATATTGTTACAACTCTTAACTATCTACCCTTTGAAAAAGAGCTAGAAATAGTTCTAGCAAAAAATAAAAATTATAGCTCTAATGTGGAAAAAGAGAGTATTTCTAATATGATCAAAGTTGCAGATTTAACTCGAAAAGGATTTGTGAATGGCGATATATCAACTGTCATGAGCCCCAGGACAGTTCTGCACTGGGCTGAAAATACTAAGATATTTAAAGACCAAGGATATGCATTTAGACTGACTTTTTTGAACAAATGTGATGAAACAGAAAAAAAAATTATTTCTGAATACTATCAAAGATGCTTTGGCGAAGATCTTCCGGAGTCTTCTGTAAACGTTACAATTTCCTAGATGGGAAAAAAAATAGAAAATTTAGAAAATTTTAAAAAAGCAATTACATCTACAATAAAATCTATTACGGGTGACCAAAATATTGATGTGGTATTTGGCAATGAAGTAAAGAAGAAAAATATAAATATTATCAACCTCCCAAACGTTCAAAACATAGATAACAAAATTGATTACATAAAAACAAGGGCTTTAGGAGATTCTGAAGCTCTAAAATTAAGATGTTCAGATCTAAATATTTATAATTCCTTTGAGCCTCAAGGTTCTATTTCAAAACTTTTATATGCTGTGGCGGAGAAGATTAGATGTGAAAATATTGGATCTTCATATTTTAAAGGCGTTAGAGAAAATTTAAACCAATATTACAAGATTAAGGCTAATCAAAAAATTGATTATAAAAAAAATGAATATGAATTTGTAGATGCTTTTGAAAATTATCTAAGAAACAAAATTTTTAAATTGAGCAACGATAAAGAAGCAGAAAATAAATATAAAAAATATAAAAAAAAACTAGATACTAAATTAAGAAATCAATTAGATTCATTAAGTAATTCAATTTTTGATCAAAAAAAATTTAATTCTTTGATTTCTAAGATAATTTCTCAAATGCAAGTTGAAGAAAGTACAGAATTCGAAGAAAAAGATAATGATCAAAAAAATGAGAATGACTTGGATAATGAGTTAAGTAAACAAAATAAAAAAGATTCTAAGGATTCCGAAAATAAAGATATATCTATTGACGCAAATTTACCTGACTTAGATCAATTGTCATCAGAAGCTGATAATGAAATTGAGACTGACGAAGTAGAAAATGAATCTTTAGAATCGCCCAGGGGAAATAAGAGAGAAAGTAAAAATTTCGGAGATACTAAATATAAATATTATACACATGCGTTTGATGAGGTAATTAAAGCTGAAGAATTAGAGAGTGAAGGCGAGCTTTTGAGGTTAAGACAAAATCTCGATCAACAATTATTAGGCTTAAAAAATTTTATTTCTAAATTAGCCAATAAGTTACAAAGAAAATTATTAGCAAAACAGAATAGGTCTTGGGACTTTGACTTGGAAGAGGGTGCACTAGATACCTCAAAACTAACTAGGGTTATTATTGATCCTTTAAACTCTTTGTCTTTTAAAAAAGAAAAAGACATAAAGTTTAAAGACACCTTAGTTACTATTTTAATTGATAATTCTGGTTCTATGAGGGGTAAACCAATTTCAGTAGCTGCAATATGTGCTGATATTTTATCAAGAACTTTGGAGAGATGCTCTATAAAAGTTGAAATATTAGGTTTTACAACTAAACACTGGAAAGGAGGAGAGAGTCGGCAGAAATGGATTGATAATCAAAAACCATTATTTCCTGGCAGGTTAAATGACTTAAGGCATATTGTTTACAAGTCAGCAGATACACCGTGGAGACAGTCTAAAAACAACATGGGCCTTATGCTCAAAGAAGGTTTGTTGAAAGAAAATATTGATGGTGAGGCACTCAAATGGGCTTTCCATAAAATTTTAAAAAGAAAAGAAGAAAGAAAAATACTGATGGTTATATCCGATGGAGCTCCTGTTGATGATTCAACATTATCTACAAATGCAAGTGATTACTTAGAAAATAATTTAAAGCAGACAGTAAAATGGATAGAAAAAAATTCTGCTGTTGAGTTACTTGCGATTGGTATTGGCCACGATGTAACTAGATATTACAATAAAGCAATTAAAATTGCTGACGTTCAAGACCTTGGAGACGTTATGATAAATCAACTAACTGATTTATTTAGTGAAAATAAAAAAAAAAAACTGCACTAGATTGTATATTTCTTTCCGTTTAAGTCTCTTATCCTAAAGATTAATAATCTAAATGGAATTAGCATTATAATAGCCATTAAAAGTTTTACAAACAAATCTCCAAAAGCAAGTGATACCCATGGAATGCCCGTTCCTAAAAATGAAATAGAAAAAAATAAAAAAGTATCAACAATTGAACCTGAAATAGACGAAGTTATTGGCGCAACAAACCATACTTTATCTCTTAAGCGCTGAAAAATCTCTATATCTATTAATTGAGCAGCTAAAAAAGCTGTGCCTGAACCAATAGCTATTCTAATTGAAATTATGTCGCGAAAATTTGTTGAGACTAATGTCGTTAATAAAATTCCTATAGCAAAACCAATGTACACTAATTTTCTAGCTTCTTTTTTTTTAAATCTTCTGTTTGCTAAATCGGTAATTAAAAAAGTTATAGGATAGCTAAATGCTCCATAAGTTAATATATTTTGTAAGTTAAATTTATTTATTGGGAATTGAACTAAATAATTTGATATAATAATTATCACTCCCATTATAATTGAGAGTGTTATGAAAAATTTTTTATCTGATGATTTGTTTATTGGCACCTAAACAAGCGCGTTGATACTGGTTTTTAATTTTTGTGCTTTTCTGGAAAGTTTTTGTTTTTTTACAGATTTCAAGTATTGATCAAGACCCCCTTTAAAATCTACTGATCGTACGGCAGAGTTAGTTACCTTTAGTGTGATGTTTTTATTAAGTTTATCACTTTTAAAAGTTACTTTTTTTAAATTTGGTAAAAACCTTCTTTTGGTCTTATTGTTAGCATGGCTAACATTATTACCCTTTAAAGGTGATACTCCAGTAAGTTCGCATCTTTTTGACATAAATAATTTAGTTTCAGTGGTATAAATCTTGTATTTACTATGGTCAAGTTAATATATCTAGATTGACAATTAAACAATCAAATAATATTAAATTTAATGGACTTTTACTTACCTATTGCACAAGTTCAAATTAGTATCATCACGGTTATACTTTTAAGTTTTGGTGTTGGCGTGCTGTCAGGAATATTTGGAATAGGCGGGGGTTTTTTAATGACCCCCATACTTATCTTTCTTGGTATTCCAGCGACTTATGCTGTGGCAAATGTAGCTAACAATATTTTAGGTATATCAGTTTCTGGTGCAACAACTCATTGGTATAAGAAAACTCTAGATTATAAAATGGGTTTTATGATTGTAGCTGGTGGTCTAGCTGGAGCCATCTTAGGTATGCAAATTTTTCAGTATCTACGTGAAATAGGAAATATTAATACAATCATAGCATTAGCTTATGTTTATTTATTAGCAATTATTGGAACACTTATTTTTGCTGAGGGTGTTAAAGAAGTAAGTGCATTAAAAAAAAAAGTGGTAGTTAAAAAAAAACTACATACACATTATTGGATTCATGGCCTTCCTTTTAGAATAAGATTTAGTAAGTCTAAATTATATGAAAGTGCATTAACACCTATTATTTTAGGATTTATTGTTGGATTGTTTGCTTCTATCATGGGAATTGGTGGGGCTTTTTTGATGGTACCTGCAATGATTTATTTAATTGGGATGCCAACCAAATTAATTCCAGGTACGTCATTATTTGTGACTATTTTTATTACTGGATTTGTAGTTGTGGCACATGCCATCCAGTTTAAGTCTGTAGATCTTGTATTGGTCTCTTTTTTATTATTTGGATCAATTATAGGTTTGCACGTAGGTTTAAAAATTTCTGAAAAATTAAAAGCTTCAGAGTACAAAGCTTTGCTAGCTATTTTGTTAATTGCAGTCGGCATTTTTATGGGCATAGAAACTTTTATTTTTAATAAAGGTATTGATGTTTTAAAAATTACACCTTTACCAGAAATTAAGTCTGACTTAAGTCTTTTGATTGTCAGTTTAGCAAAAAATTCCCCTATAATTTATGCATCTCTGTCTGTAGTGTCTGTTGTATTTGTCGGATTTATTTTTTCTTACATTAGAGAGCTAATACATCACTTCAGATACTCAAAAAAAATTAAGAATTAATACCAATAGCTTGTTGAATATTTTTTATTTTTTCTTTTTTCAAAATTTTAATTAATTCTTTCTTAATATTTTTGACTATTCCAGGTCCTTTATAAACCATTCCAGTATAAAGTTGTATTGCTGTTGCGCCAGCAGCAATTTTTTCAAAAGCACTTTGCCCACTATCAACTCCACCTACTCCAATAATAGGTATTTTTCCTTTGTTTAGCTTGTAAAAATTTTTAATAAATTTTAATGATATTTTTTGTAATGGGAAGCCAGATAGGCCCCCACTTTCATTCTTATTTGAATCAACTAAACTATCTCTATTTTGATTTGTGGTATTTGTAAGTATTAATCCATCAATTTTAAATTTTAATACCATTTCATTAATATGGGTAATCTCATTTTCTTTAATGTCTGGTGAAAGTTTCAAAGCAATCGGGCATGTTGTTTTTTGTTTTTTTTTAATCTCTAAAAGTTTACTCAAAAGTTCAGATAGTAGTTTTTCTTCATGAAAATCTCTCAAACCTGCTGTGTTTGGAGAAGAAATATTAACAGTTATATAGTTGGCAAATTTATTTAACTTACTAAAACATTCTAAAAAATCTAGGATTTTTTCTTTAGTGTTTTTATTTGGGCCTATGTTGACGCCCAAAATTTCATCCGGTGGACTCTTCTTTAATCGCTCAGATACTGTTTCTATACCGTCATTATTAAATCCTAGTCTATTTATCATTGCTCTATCCTTCACGAGTCTAAAAACCCTTGGTTTAGAATTACCGAATTGTCTTTTTGGTGTTACTGTTCCGACCTCAACAAAACCAAAGCCAAATTTAAATAAAGAATTATATACTTCAGCACTTTTATCGAACCCGGCTGCTAGACCAACAGGATTTTTTAATTTATTTTTGAATAATTCTGTAAAAAGCATTTCTTCATTTTCAACTTGAAAAAAACTTTTTGGTATAAAATTAAATTTTAATGACTTAATTGCCATATCGTGAGCTGCTTCTGGATCTAAAGTAAAAATATAAGGTCTTAAAAGTGAAAACATTTAATTTTTTTTAATTTTGTCATTAATCAGTTTAATTGTTTCTTTGACACCAAAAAAACTAATAAAAAAACCCATTCGGGGTCCATCTGAACTTCCAAAAAGAACTTCATATATCAATATAAACCACTCCCTGAGTTTTTTTTCATAGCCATTTTCTTTTCCTGCGGTATATACAACTGTTTGTATATCTTCAGGGTTTGAATCTTGCTTAGCTAACTCTAATCTTTTTGCCAAATTTAAAAGAGCATTTTTTTCAGCTTCATTAGGTATTTTATATTTTTTATTTGGTTCAACTTTATCTTTAAAATAGTTAATTGCATATTTAGTTAATTGATCAAATACTGGGTGTTTCTCAGGTTTAATATCCTGATGAAACCGTTGTATAAACTTCCATAATATTTCTTTATTTTCTGCATTGCTAGAGCCCACTAGATTTAGAAGCATAGAAAAAGTCATAACTATTTTTTCTTTTGGAGGTTTTCCACTATGAACATGCCAAACAGGATTTAATAACTGCTCATTAGGCTTTTGGGTGGGGTAAGATTCAATTAAAGCAAGATATTCATCAACTGCTTTTGGTACTACATCGGAGTAGAGTTTTTTTGCACGTGTTGGGTTCTGGTACATATATAGAGATAGACTTTCTGGCGAAGCATATCGTAACCACTGATCTATTGAAATACCGTTACCTTTTGATTTTGATATTTTTTCACCTTTTTCATCTAAAAATAATTCATAGGCAAATCCATTTGGTGGTTTTTTTCCAAGTGTTCTGCATATTTTATTTGATAGAATAGCGCTTTCTATCAAATCTTTCCCATACATTTCAAAGTCAACATCAAAAGTAAACCAACGCATGGCCCAATCAACTTTCCATTGTAACTTACAATTGCCATTTTTTATTTCTGCTTCTAGTTTTTTTCCATTATTATCGAAAATAATAATACCTTTTTGCTTGTTCATTTCTAATAGTGGAATTTCTAAAACTTTTCCTGTTAAAGGGCATATCGGCAAAAATGGACAATATGTTTTTTTTCGCTCACTTCTAAGCGATGGTAAAATAATTTCCATTATTTCTTCATATTTTTCTAGAACACGCATTAATGATTCATTAAATTTTCCACTTTTATAATTCTCAGTAGAGCTTTTAAAATTAAATTTAAAATTAAATTTATTTAAAAAATCTTTAAGCATTTCATTATTGTGTTTTCCAAAGCTATCAAACTTATTAAATGGATCTGGAATACTTGTTAAAGGCTTACCAAGGTTTTCTCTTAAAATTTTGTCATTAGGTATATTTTCTGGAACTTTTCTTAAACCATCCATGTCATCTGAGAATGTTATAAGGTCAGTATCAATTTTTTGAATATGATTGAGGGCATTTATCATCATAGTGGTTCTTGCTACCTCTCCAAAGGTACCAATATGTGGTAAACCGCTTGGCCCATATCCTGTTTGAAAAATAATTTTATTTTTAGATTTTATTAAATCTTTTCTGTCTTTTAAAAGTTTTCTAATTTCTACAAATGGCCAGGAAGAAGTAGATTGAATTAAATTTGTATCAAGCATATGAGTGGTTTATTAAATTTTATATATAAAATACAGATATAATTACACGATATTAAGTTGAATTTTATAGGTATTTAAATAATCTATTTTTTAACATGACTTCAAATAAAACTGTTTTTTTCATAATTGGCACTTTGTTAATTATTCTAGGTATTTTTATGCTGGTTCCTTATTGGGTCCAGATATTTTATAAGGAAAATAGCCATAGCTTCTTGTCATCCTCTTTTATAACTATTTTAATAGGTGTGCTATTTGTCTTGGCTAATTTACAAGAAGAATATCAATTAAATCTTAAACAAACGTTTTTATTTTCTACCTTAGCGTGGATTTCGATTGCAAGCTTTGGTGCCCTCCCTTTTATTCTATCTGATATTAATTTCTCAATAAGCGATTCATTTTTTGAAAGCATGTCTGGAATAACCACTACGGGTTCTACTGTTGTTACAAATTTGGATGAATCTCCTAAAAGTATACTATTATGGAGGGCCATC
>Ga0308019_10001501_pt1 | contig 14029 bp, 6 predicted proteins | sample Neamet284_FD_203135 | JGI IMG/M metagenome (GOLD analysis project Ga0308019, IMG submission 203135) | Marine microbial communities from water near the shore, Antarctic Ocean - #284 | ecosystem: Environmental > Aquatic > Marine > Unclassified | place: Southern Ocean | collected 2014-10-01 | reverse complement strand
TTCGGAATCCGTTACTTATACGGATATTGATTCTGATGGAGATTTAGATCTTTTTGTTGGAGAAAGGTCTAAAATTGGAGAATATGGACTACCTGGAAGCGGTTATATTTTAGTTAATGATGGAACAGGAAATTTTCAAAATCAAACAAAAAATTTAGCACCAAAACTCATTAATATTGGTATGATTACTGATGCAGCATTTTACGACTTTGATAATGACAGTGATCAAGACCTTATAGTTGTTGGTGAGTTTATGGGAATTAATTTTTTTGAAAACATTGAGGGGTTTTTTAAACCTGCAGAAAATATTTGGAAGCAAAAAACAGGCTGGTGGAACACTATAGATATTTTTGATATAGATGGAGATGGTATAGAGGATATAATAATTGGAAATCATGGGACGAATAGTCGATTCAAAGCATCGGAAAACAACCCAATCTTATGCTATTACAATGATTTTGATGGAAATGGTCGTAGTGAAGGAGTTTTAGCTTTTACTTCGAATAATGGTAAAGAATACCCTTATGCATTAAGGCATAATATGATTGATCAAATGAAAAGTCTGAAAAAGAAGTTTCCTAACTATGCTACATTTAAAAACGCAGATTTAATTTCAATTTTCTCTAAGAAATTATTAAATGACTCATACGTCTGCTCAATAAACACACTTTCGACACTAGCATTAAAAAATAATGGTAATTTTACTTTTACTAAAATACCGCTTCCAAAACAAGTTCAGTTTAGTCCCGTGTATTCAATTGCTCATTCTGATGTTGATAAAGATGGAGATTTAGATATTTTGATGGGAGGTAATCTATATAATGTAAAACCTGAAGTAGGATCTTATGATGCTAGTTATGGTTTGTTTATCGAAAACACTCCGGAAGGATTGGTCTTCCACCCTAATGGAAAAGGATTTAATATCACAGGTGAAATCAGGTCTTTAGTTGTGGACAAGAATCAACTATGGGTTGGAAGAAATAGAGATACATTAAGTCGTTTTATCTTTAAAAACAAATAATGAAGAAAATACTAATATTATTTTTTTGTCTGATTTTTATAAATTGTAAAAATTCAAATAAAACTCAGATACATGATATTTTATTTGAAAGTTTAGACAGTAATTACTCCGGGATTGACTTTATAAATCAATTAACATATAAACCATACTTAAATATTATTGAATATTTATATTATTATAATGGAGGTGGAGTTGCAGTTGGAGATATTAATAATGACGGATTAGAAGATATTTTTTTCACAGCTAATCAAGAAATAGACCGTTTGTATTTAAATATGGGAAATCTTCAATTTAGAGATATAACTCTACAAGCAAACTTAGATTTATCTCCTTCTTGGTCAAATGGAGTTACTATGGATGATATAAATAATGATGGTTTTATTGATATTTATATTAGCAAGCTTCCGATGGAAGGGATCAGTATAAATCAAAGGAGTCATAATTTATTATATATAAATAATGGTGATTTAACATTTACTGAATCATCAAGTGATTATGGTGTTGACTTTTCAGGTTTTTCAACACAATCAACTTTTTTTGACTATGATAGAGATGGAGATTTAGACATGTACCTAATGAATCACGCAACACATTCAGTCAGAAGTTATGGAACTATAAAAAAACGTAAAGAAAAAGATTCAGTATCAGGAGATAGGTTTTATGAAAACCTATTAGATGAAGGAAAAAGTGCATTTATAGAAGTGACAGAAAAATCAGGAATACTTAGTAGTCCACTAGGATATGGATTGGCTTTAACTACAACAGATATAAATGATGATGGTTGGCTAGATATATATGTCGGTAATGACTTTCATGAAAATGATTACATATACATTAATAATAAAGACAAAACTTTTACAGAGTCCTTTAAAAAGTATTTTAAACACAGTTCAAGATTTACAATGGGAATTGATGTGGCTGATTTAAATGAAGACGGTAAATTAGATATCTTTACAACCGACATGATGCCTTTTGACTCAAAAATTGCATTAAAATCTGGAGGAGAAGACACTAATAAATTAACAAAAATAAAGAGCGATTATGGATTTGAACCACAGTATTCTCGAAATCATTTTCATTTAAAAAAACCATATGGAGATTATGCTGAAATTGGTCTTTTAACAAAAACATATGCAACTGACTGGAGCTGGTCAGTTCTTTTACAGGACTATGACAACGACGGTAATAATGATATTTTTATCTCTAATGGAATAGCCAAAAGACCCAATGATTTAGACTATATTAATTATTTGAGCACTTCTAATTATAGCAGTTTTGTTTTAACAAAACAAAATGAGATGAAAGAAGAACTAATTAATCAAATGCCAGAACTTAAAATTCCAAATATTTTATTCAAAAACAAAGGAATGCTTGATTTTGGAAACATTAAAGAATCTTTTTTTGGAGATCCTTCTTATTCTAATGGATCCGCTTACAGTGATTTAGACAATGATGGTGACCTAGATTTAATAGTTAATAATATTAATTCCATTGCAAGTATACTTGAAAATAAAACAAGTAAAGAAAATAAAAGTTTAACAATAGAATTGAAAAACAATAAAGCAATAAAAGGCACCAGGGTTACCGTATTTAAAAGTAACAACAAAGTTGATGTTAAAGAAGCAATAACAACACGAGGCTTCCTGTCTTCATCCACACACAGGTTACATTTCGGCTTAGGTAAAAGCATAGTAGACTCTATCTCTGTGAGGTGGGCTGATGGAAAAACTCAAATTGTAAACGGTCCTTTTAAAGAAAAAATCCAAATAATTTATAACTCTGGTAAATTTAAAGAAGAATCAATCGATGTTAAAAATAATTTTTCTCTTTCTGTTTTACCCTTTAAGCATGAGGAGGATATATACCTAGATTATGAAAGAGAAAAGCTAATTCCTGAATTATTATCCTCTGAAGGACCTGCATTTTTATTAGCAGATTTTAACAATGATAAAATGTTAGATATTTTCATTGGAGGTGCACGTTATCGACCGTCACAAATTTTAATAGCTACTAAACTTGGGTATGAATTAGCAGATATTAAAGATTTTAGAATTGATCAAAAATATGAAGATGTTTCTGCAGCTACATTTGATGCAGATAATGATGGTGATATGGATATCTATGTAGTAAGTGGAGGTAATGATTACAAAGAAAACGATGAGCTTATGATGGATAGAATTTATATTAATGATGGTAATGCTAATTTTTCAAGACTTTCAGTAGCACTTCCTTCAACAAATGGAAGCGTTGTAGTATCTCATGATATAGATGATGATGGATATGATGATCTTTTTGTTGGAAGCAGATCAATACCAGGAGGTTATGGGTTAAGTCCGTATAGTTTTATTATAAAAAATACACGTGATGGTAATTTTGAGCCAATAGTTCAATCACGTTTAGGAATGGTAACTGATGCAAAATGGGGAAATATTGATATGGATCCAGAACTTGAATTGATAGTTGTTGGAGATTGGACTCCCATTATAGTTATAGATGAAAATGAGGATGGAAAGTTTGTAGCATCTAAGCTAAAAGGAGGAGAGAATTATTATGGATTATGGAATACAATTGAATTAGCAGATTTAAATGATGATGGAAAGTCAGATATTTTAGTTGGAAATACTGGAAAAAATTTTAAATGGCAACCTACAATAGAATCACCTGTTTATTTATATGTAGATGATTTTGATGAAAATGAACAATCAGATCCCATAATTTTTTATGACTTTTTTGGAACCTATCGACCTTTTAATACTAAGGATGATTTGGGTTCTCAAATGCCGATGATCAAAAAGAGGTTTAATAAGTATAAAGATTTTTCGAAAGTTGAAACAATTGAAAATTTGACTGGAAAAAAAGAAAAAAATATTCTTGAAATAAAAAAACTAACAGAATTAAAATCTATGCTTTTTATAAATAAGGGTGAGGATTTTGATCCAATTCCTCTTCCTTTTGAAGCCCAGTGGAGCAGTATTCAAGACTTCTTTTGGAATAAAGAGACTGAAGAAATATTTTATATAGGAAACTCCGAAGAGTTTGTGACTGAGCTAGGAGCTCAAAGTGCAAACCCAGGGGGAATAATTGAATTTGATAATCAAGTTATTCATAAAGAGTTTCTACCTTTACCTATAAGCCTTAACTTAAGGAGGGTTGTTAAATTGAATAATGATAATATGCTTTTGATTGCTAATAATGATTACATGTATATACTAAAAAGAACAAATGATTAAAAAAATTAACTTTAAAATTATTTTATTATTTGTCTTAACAATTTCATGTACACCAAATACTGAATATATTGAAAAACTGGAAAATCCAGAACTCTTTCAAGATGCAATGCAAAACCTCACTGACATTATAGTATATGATATTTTTTCTCCACCGGTCGCATCAAGAGTCTATGCATATCCCTCTATTGCAGCATACGAGACTATGCGTTTTTCCAAACCAAAAAAATTTATTACACTTAGTGGCCAGGTTAAAGAATTAGAGCAAGTTAAATCACCAGAAGATAAAAATATAAACTTCAATTTGGCAGCCCTATATGCTTTTAATAAAGTTGGGAGAGCACTAATTTTTTCAGAAGATAAGATGGATAGTTTTGATGAAATTTTTTATAAAAAAATAAAATCATTTAGGACACCTCGAAGTGTAATTAAATCATCAAAAAAATATGGTGAATTTGTTGCAGATCACGTTCTCGAATGGGCTAAATATGACAATTACAACCAAACCAGAACATATCCTAAATATACTATAAGAGAACCTGAAAACTTCTGGAAACCAACTCCTCCTGATTATATGGATGGAATTGAACCTCATTGGAATAAAATCAGAACTCTTGTAATAAAATCAGCAGGTATGTTTCCCTCAAAACCTCCTATTAAATTTGATTTAACAAAAGGTAGTCCTTTTCAAAATCAACTTCAGCAGGTATATGAGATTGGTGAAAATTTAAGTGATGAACAAATAGAGATGGCTAAGTTTTGGGACTGCAATCCATATGTTACACATCATAGAGGACATGCTATGTTTGCAACAAAAAAAATAACTCCTGGAGGACATTGGATTGGAATTACATCTGTCGCAACTCGAAAAGCAAAGAGTAGCTTCTCAGAAACAATAAATGCTTATGTGAATGTTTCAATTTCTCTTTTTGATGGGTTCATTTCCTGTTGGGATGAAAAATGGAAGACATTAGTGGTTAGACCCGAAACACTAATTAATAAATATTATGATGAGGAATGGCTTCCAATTCTTCAAACCCCACCATTTCCTGAATATACAAGTGGTCATTCAGTGATTTCAAGAGCTGCCGCCGTTACTCTTACTGATCTTTTTGGAGAAAATTTTAATTTTGTAGATACAACCGAACTAAAATATGGTCTTCCTGAAAGAAGTTTTAATTCTTTCATACATGCATCTGAAGAAGCTGCAATATCAAGATTATATGGAGGTATACATTATATGATGGCAATTGAAGAAGGTGTTACTCAAGGAAATAAAGTGGGGGTTTTTATTGTTGATAATCTCCAGACTAAATCAAATTAAATCCTAGAGATATATTTGAAAAATGAAAAACACCAATATGATATATAAAATGAATTAAAAACGAAATACAAATCATTACCTACTATAGATCGTTTAGGTTGTAAAAATATTCAAGATTTACGTAATCTCATTCATAATGAATTCAAAGGTCTGTTTGGAGGTTTACATATTTTACCTTTTTTTATCCTTATGATGGACATGACACAGGATTTGACCCGATTAATCATCAACAAATAGATCCTAGATTAGGAGATTGAAAAGATTTAAATATACTGAGTAATGAGATATATGTTATGGCAGATCTAATTGTTAATCTTGTTTCAGCTCAATCAATCGAATTTATAGATTACTTAGAAAAAGAAAAAAAATCCAAATATGCACCGTTGTTTTTAAAGTATGAAAACTTCTTTTTCAACCTAAAGCATTATTTTTAATTACATTTAAAGCATAGAATTTATGCAGATTACAAAACCACGCTTATCTTTTTGGCAAATCTTTAATATGAATATAGGTTTTTTAGGGATTCAATATAGTTTTGGATTGCAACAAACTGCCATTAATCCAATATTTCTATATTTAGGAGCTTCAGAAGATATGTTGCCTATATTAAACATTGCTGGCCCAGTTACAGGTTTAATTGTACAGCCAATTATTGGAGCGATGTCTGATAAAACTTGGTCAAACCGATGGGGAAGACGCAAGCCTTATTTTTTAATAGGTGCTATTATTGGAAGTTTGTGTTTATTTGCTTTTCCTACAAGTCCGGTCCTTTGGTTTGCAGTAGGCTTGTTATGGATTCTAGATGTGGGTAATAATATAGCACTGGAACCATACAGAGCTTTTGTAGGTGATAAATTACCGGAAAAACAATTAAGTCTTGGTTATCAAATGCAAAGTCTTTTTGTTGGTGCAGGTATTTTATTGGCTAACTTTTCAATTATTTTATTTCAAGATTTGTTTGGAGGAGAATCGATTGAAGTAGCAGGTTCAATTCCTGAGTGGTTGTATTATTCATTTTTTATTGGAGGTTTTCTTTCCATAGCTACTATATTATGGTCTGTATTGAAAACATCTGAAATTCCTCCATCTGAAAAGGAGTTAATAGAGATTAATAGAGATAAAAATCTAAGAATAGGGAGTCGTATTAGTAAACCTCTTTATGAAATTGTAGATGCTATCAAAGAAATGCCTAAATCTATGTGGAAAATCGGCTTAGTATATTTATTTCAGTGGTATGCTCTTTTTGTATACTGGCAGTTCATTACACCCCTTTTTAAGTTAACGATGAATTATTCTACGTCAGAAGCTGTATCTCAAGCTGCTAAAATGAGTACAATCTATAATGTCATCACGATGTTAGTTGCACTGGCTTTAGTCCCACTATCACTTCGGTTTGGAGGTAAAAAGATTTACTCCTTAAGTTTAATAGGCACGGCTATTGCCTTATTTTCTATTCCTTACATTTCTGACCCAATATTTGTTTTATTACCAATGGTGTTGTTTGGAATAGGTTGGGCAGCCATGATGGGGATTCCTTATACTATGGTTTCAAAGATTGTTCCTCAAGGACGAAGAGGTGTATATATGGGGATTTTAAATATGATGATTGTAATTCCTATGTTTATTCAAACTCTAACCTTTGGACCTATCTATAAATATTTATTAGGAAGCAATGCAATTAATGCAATGCTTTTTGCAGGTGTATTTTTTGCTATTTCAGCTATTTTAGCAATGCGATTAAAAGAAACTGCTGCTAATTAATATTTGCTAAGTTGCCAGTTTGTAAAATACACATAAATTTTAATACAGTATTTTACCATCCTGCTAGACAGCCATTATAGGCTTTTATATTACATTTGTTCCAAAGGATTATTATGAATCAAAAGGATCGTAAATCAGCATTAAATTACCATTCAAAACCAAAGCCTGGTAAAATTGAAACGGTTCCAACAAAACCATACAGTACTCAAAGAGATTTAGCACTGGCTTACTCACCTGGAGTTGCTGAGCCTTGTAATGAGATAGCTAAAGAAATAAACAATGTTTATAAATACACAAATAAAGGCAACCTAGTTGCGGTCATTTCAAATGGAACAGCTGTTTTGGGGCTGGGAGATATTGGTCCTGAAGCATCAAAGCCTGTTATGGAGGGAAAAGGATTATTATTTAAAATTTTTGCGGATATTGATGTTTTTGATATAGAAATTGATGCCAAAGACACTGAATTGTTTATTTCTACTGTTAAAGCAATTTCTCCGACTTTTGGAGGTATTAATCTTGAGGATATTAAAGCACCTGAAGCTTTTGAAATTGAAAAACGTTTAAAAGAGGAGCTTGATATACCGGTAATGCATGATGATCAGCATGGAACTGCAATTATTTCTTGTGCAGCACTGCTAAACGCATTAGAGTTAGCAAACAAAAAGATAGATGAGGTTCAAATTGTTATCTCGGGAGCTGGGGCTGCTGCGATTTCATGCACTAGGCTGTATGAGTCTTTTGGAGCTTCAAGAAAAAATATTGTCATGACTGACAGTAAAGGCGTTATAAGAAATGACAGAAAAAATTTAAGTAAAGAAAAAGCTGAATTTTCAACTCACTTAGATCTAAACACCCTTGAAGAAGCTCTCGTAAATGCTGATGTTTTTATAGGGCTTTCAAAGGCAAATATAGTTAACGAAAGTATGTTAAAATCTATGGGTTCTAATCCAATAGTATTTGCTATGGCAAATCCTGACCCTGAGATTAAATATAAAACAGCATGTTCAGTTCGAGATGACATTATAATGGCAACTGGTCGTTCTGATAATCCAAATCAAGTAAATAATGTTTTAGGTTTTCCGTTTATTTTTAGAGGAGCATTAGATGTACGAGCAACAACAATTAATGAAGCTATGAAAAAGGCAGCCGTAAAGGCTTTAGCTGATTTAGCTAAAGAGCCAGTTCCAGAGCAAGTAAATATAGCTTATGATGAAACACGTTTATCTTTTGGAAAAGAATATATTATTCCAAAACCTTTTGATCCTAGATTAATTATTGAAATTCCTCCAGCAGTTGCAAAAGCTGCAATTGAATCAGGAGTAGCTAAAGAACCGATTTTAGATTGGAAAAAATATAAAGAAAAATTAGCTTTAAGACTTGATAATGATCAAAAACTAGTTCGTTTAATTCATAATACTGCAAAACGAAAGCCTAAAAAATTAATTTTTGCAGAAGCGGATCACCTAGATGTACTAAAAGCAGCTCAAATAGTTTATGACGAAGGAATTGCTATTCCAATTCTTCTTGGTTACGAACCTGTTATTAGAGATTTAATGACTACAATAGATTTTGAAGCAGACTTAAAAATAATTGATCCAAAATCTAGTCTTCAGGAAGAATCAAGAAAAAAGTACGCTGAAATTTTCTGGAATGATCAGAAAAGAAATGGTAAAACTTTATACGATTCTCAAAGATTACTAAGAGAAAGAAACTATTTTGGAGCAATGATGGTTAAAAATGGAGATGCAGATGCAATGTTGTCTGGCTATTCGAGAAATTACCCTGCGGTTATTAAACCAATTTTAGAATGTATTGGTCCAGCTAAGGGAGTTAGGAGAGTGGCAGCAACAAATTTAATGCTTACTCAGCGTGGTCCAATTTTTCTATCTGACACCTCTATAAACATAAACCCTTCAGCTAAGGAATTAGCTAAAATAGCACAAATGACTGCTCAAACAGCAAAGATGTTTGGACTGCAACCAGTATTAGCTATGCTTTCTTATTCTAACTATGGTTCCTCTGAATTTGCAGAAGCCACAAAAATAACTGAAGCGGTTAAGTTTTTACATCGATATTATCCTGATATTGATGTTGATGGTCCAATTCAATCTGATTTTGCTTTGAATAAAGAAATGTTAAAAAGCAGGTTTCCTTTTTCTCAATTATCAAAAAAAAATGTAAATACTTTAATATTTCCTAATCTTGATTCTGCCAATATAACTTATAAATTAATGAAAGAGTTAAACGGAACATTATCAATAGGACCAATTTTAATGGGGCTTAATGCCCCTGTTCACATACTGCAGCTTGGTGCTTCAGTTCAAGAAATTGTTAATATGGCCGCAATGGCTGTTGTAGATGCTCAACAAAAAAGAAAATAATGATAACTCAACTCAAAGGTCTTCTAGTAGAAAAGTATCCTACCCATTTAGTTATTGACTGTCAGGGTGTTGGATATAAAGTAAATATATCTTTACATACTTATGGTCAGCTTAAAAAACAAGATAATATTACAATATATACGCATCTTCAAATTCGTGAAGATGCTCATATTTTATATGGCTTTATTACTGAGTTGGAGCGTGCAATATTTAGACTTTTAATCAGTGTTTCGGGAATAGGAACAAGTATTGCTAGAACTATGCTTTCATCATTAGCTCCTGAAGAGGTTCAAAATGCAATTGTAAGTGAAGACTTGAGTAGAATAAAAAGTGTAAAAGGAATTGGACTAAAAACAGCTCAACGTCTTATAATTGAACTTAAAGACAAGGTTAAGGATCTTTACGGTATTGAGCAAATTCATACAAAATCAAACAATACAACGAAAGAAGAAGCGTTATCAGCTTTAGAGGTACTTGGATATAATCGAAGAAACTCTGAAAAAGTAATTGATAACCTAGTTCAAAGCGATTCTGAAAGTTCAGTTGAAACTCTAATAAAGTTAGCTTTGAATAAACTTTAAAGCACGTTTGACTAATCGTCGATTTTTTGTTTTTGCAAAATCATCATTCCTAATAATTTTTATATTTTTTGGGCTTAACTCTTATTCCCAAAATATTATTGATCAAGATTCAATAATTAAAATTTCATTTCCAGAGTCTTCTATTATTGATAATATATATAGTTATGACCCTATTACGAATATGTATTATTTATCAAAATCAATAGGAGACTATCCAATTAACACCCCTCTGGTTCTTAGTCCAAATGAATATGAAGATTGGGTTTTAAAGCAAGATTTAAAAATTTATTTTAAACAAAAAATCCAAACTCTCAGCGGAGTTTCTTCAGAGCTTGAAGATGCTCAAAAAAATTTATTGCCAGAACTTTATGTAAACAATAAATACTTTAAAAGTATATTTGGCAGTGATATTATTGATATTGATCCTCAGGGATCTATAGGCGTAGATTTTGGTGTAAGGTATCAAAAAAATGATAATCCAGCAGCATCCCCGCGAAACAGAAGTAGCTTTAGTTTTGATTTTGATCAAAGAATAACTTTGAGTCTTTTAGGTAAAATTGGAGAACGACTTCAATTAACTGCAAATTATGATACGGAATCTACATTTGATTTTCAAAATTTAATTAAAGTTCAGTTTAATCCTCCAAAAGCTCAAGAGGTATTCAGTTTTTATAATGACGTGAATTCCAAATCATCAAATTCTTTTGCTGAAAGATTTTCTGATTTAGAAAACAAAATAGGTGATGCAGAAATAAAATTAAAAGATGCAAAAACAAAAATAGACGAACTTAGAACTAGAGGATCAACTTATGCAGATAACCCATCAGCACTTGGTAATGATGTTGCTGACTATTTAGATGGGAAAGTAACTGAGGACGGTATATTACAAAATATAGATATTGGAAATATTAGCATGCCTCTTAATAGCAATTTAATTCAAGGAGCTCAGAGTTTGTTCGGCGTTAGAACTGATTTGAAATTTGGAAAAACTAAAGTAACTGCAGTTTTTTCAGAGCAGAGATCCCAGTCTCAACAGGTAGTATCTCAGGGTGGAGGTTCACTTCAACAATTCGAAATTTTTGCTTTGGATTATCAGGAAGATAGACATTATTTTTTAAGTCAATTTTTCAGGGATCAATATGATTCAGCCCTAAAAACATATCCATATATTAATTCAAATATTCAAATTAATAGAATAGAGATTTGGGTTACAAATAGAGGTTCTCAAACACAAAACATCAGAAACATCATAGCGCTTCAGGATCTCGGTGAGAAAAAAATAAAAAACACTAGTTTGGGTTCAGAAATCATTAATTTTTTTAACGATTCATCATCTGAATTTTTCCCAGATAATGCCGCTAATAACTTAGATCCCGCTTTAATTAATGATGGTGGAATTTTAACCCAAGATATTCGAGATATTTCTTCAGTTCAATTAGGTTTTGGATCTGAAAAGCAGAAGTTTAAGGAAGGTATTGACTATGCAGTTCTTGAAAGCGCAAGAAAACTAAGCAACAACGAATATACCTTAAACCCTAGGTTAGGTTATATTTCTTTGAATCAACGTTTAAGTAATGATGAAGTACTATCTGTCTCTTTTCAGTATACATATAATGGAAAGGTTTATCAGGTTGGAGAATTTGCAAATGGAAGTATACCAGGAACTACTTTATCTAGCTCTGAATCTTCTGGTTTGGAATTAAATAATAATAGTATAATAACAAAACTTTTAAAAAGCAACTTAACAGATGTGACTGAGCCTGTATGGAACCTAATGATGAAAAACATATATAGCACAGGAGCATTTAACTTGTCAGAAAAAGATTTTAAGTTAAATATTTTATATGTCGATCCTTCACCAATAAATTACATTAGTCCTGTAGATGAAGATATTTGGCCACAAGATTTAGAAAATCAAATTTTATTAAAAACTTTTGAGCTTGATAAACTTAATTTATATCAAGATCCAGTTTCAGAGGGAGACGGTTTTTTTGATTATGTCCCTGGAATTACAATTGACCCAAAATCAGGGAGAATAATTTTCCCACAGATCGAACCTTTTGGATCGTATTTATTTAATGTGTTGAACTCTAATGATGGTATTGAAAATTATGATCAAGAAAACACCTTTAACATTAATCAAAAAAAATATGTTTTCAAAGAAATGTATTCATTAACTAAGGCAGCTGCATTTGAGGTTTCAGAGAAAAATAAATTTCAATTAAAAGGAAGGTATTCATCAACAAGTAGTGATGGGATAGCTGTGGGTGCATTTAACATTCCAAGGGGTTCTGTTCAGGTTACTGCAGGCGGCAGGCTTTTACAAGAAGGAATTGATTACACTGTTAACTATGATATTGGGAGAGTAAAAATACTTGATCCGGGTTTAAAAGCATCAAATATTCCAATTTCTATTTCCTTGGAGAATAACTCTTTTTTCAATCAACAAAATAAAAGATTTGCAGGGGTAAACATAGAGCATCAAATTAATGAAAAAGTAGTAGTAGGAGGGACATTTTTAAACCTAAATGAAACCCCTTTGACTCAAAAAGCAAATTATGGAACCGAGCCAGTTAACAACACAATGGTTGGATTAAATTCGAACTTTTCGACTGAGTTACCGTTTTTATCAAGATTAATAAATAGAATCCCATCTCTACAAACTGATATCCCGTCAACATTATCTTTTAGAGGAGAAGTAGCTTCATTAATTTCAGGAAACCCCAGAAATACTAATCTTGATGGTGAAGCAAATGTTTATATAGATGATTTTGAAGGAGCACAAACTAATATAGATGTCAAAGGTTTCACTTCATGGAAACTAGGAAGCGTACCCTATAAAAACTTTAAAGGATCAGGCTTACCAAATAATGATATTACATCAGGATACGGAAGAGCTAAGCTAGCCTGGTACTCAATTGATCCAATTTTTTACACAAACAGTAGGCCACAAGGAATTAATAATAATGATATTTCTAATAATAAAACCAGAAGAATTTTTATAAATGAAATTTTTCCTGAACAAGATTTAGTACAAGGTTCTACAACGGTTCAACAGACCTTTGATTTAGCATTTTATCCTAATGAAAAAGGTCCTTATAATAATTCTAATAATATAAATTTTCAATCTAATTTATCAGAAAATTGGGCAAGTATAATTAGGCCAATTAGCTCTACTAATTTTGAGCAATCAAATGTGGAGTTTATCGAATTTTGGTTATTAGACACTTTTTCAGAATCAGAAGATGATGAGGATGATCTGGGAGAACTTGTTTTTCATCTAGGAAACATATCTGAAGACATATTAAAAGATGGAAGAAAACAGTATGAAAATGGCTTGCCGGGCTCTGGAGAAGAAAATTTAACTCAAAATACTTCATGGGGAAAGGTGCCTTCAATTCAATCACTTTTATATGCATTTAATACAGTTGAGCAGGATAGAAATTTGCAAGATTTAGGATTAGATGGTCTTTCTGATTTAGAGGAAAAAAACATATATACAAATGGACCCATAGATGATCCTGCAGCTGATAATTATAAATATTTTGTTTCAGCTGAAGGAGGAATTTTAAATAGATATAAAAATTATAATGGTACTCAAGGTAATTCTCCAATTGCTTTTTCTAATACAGATCGAGGAAATACAACTCAGCCTGATATTGAAGATATTAATCAAGACCAAAGTATGAATACAATTGACAGCTATTTTGAATATAAAATACCGATTTCAAGAT
>Ga0308019_10001500_pt1 | contig 14033 bp, 11 predicted proteins | sample Neamet284_FD_203135 | JGI IMG/M metagenome (GOLD analysis project Ga0308019, IMG submission 203135) | Marine microbial communities from water near the shore, Antarctic Ocean - #284 | ecosystem: Environmental > Aquatic > Marine > Unclassified | place: Southern Ocean | collected 2014-10-01 | reverse complement strand
GTGTTGCGATGGTGGAAGGGAATACATCCTTGTCAGAATACATTGGTTCAGCAATGATCTCGTCCCACTTACCGAATCGGATCATCACGTGCCAAGGCATGGTGACGTAGGATTCAAGGAAGATTGCGCCCATTGGGATGATACCAGCAAGCATGAATTGAACACCTGAGTTCTCATCGCCTGCAGGAAGTGTATCGACTGCCTTACGAGCGTACTTGAGAGCTGTTTCGTATTGTCCTTCAAACATAGCGCACCAAACCACGAAGTGGTGGTTGTGCATTCGGTAGAACTTGTAAAACTGAGAGTCATTACCAGTGAGTTCGACGTATTTATCGTCTGCTTCAACTGCAGCAATGTTACATTCGATTGCTTCCTTCCATTGTCCGACCCATGCATCGATGTGAGATGGCATGTGCACAAGGTGACCCATACCTGGCATGACAGTGCGGAGCACATCAGCTGCTGGTAGAGCACGCTCTGGGAACGGAGATAATTCAAGAGCGTGGCAGTATAAGTGGCACATTGCAACGTGTTGCTTTGCACCTTCGATGTTTTCAAACGCATCTTCCATTACCTTGACCAATAGCAATGTATTGTCGTCAGCAGGAGTGATTTCGCCTGTTGCGACGTTCTTGTCCCATAGTTGCCAAGCTTTCAGGTTCATGAGAGCCTCGACGTAAATTGCAGCAACATCCAAGTTTCCACTGTATTTTCGGTAAAGAGGTTCCATTGCTGCTGCGAATGCAACGTTCAGTTCTGGGTCGTTACCCATGTTGAGTACTGAAGGGTCTGCAGCATCGCGTGCTTCTGCAGAATGGCGTTGTGCCAATGCATCGATGAGGTCTTGTTCAATTTCGGTACAGCCTGCTTTGAGAGAAACAGCTGTTTGAATGGAATCGTGTCCAGAGCCAAGTCCTGGGCTCCAGTTGTAGTTGGAGGATACACAGTATGCAATTCCCCACCATGCCATAGCGCAGGTAGGGTCAAGTTCCGCAACTTTGCTAAAACATGCAATTGCTTGTTCGTGGTTGTAGTTTAGCATATGGCCGTAGCCTTCAACAAACATTTTCCGAGCATCATCATTTGCGCAAGTAATGGTTGTTGCGAATGTATAGTTCGAAGCAATGCCGAAATCATAATCTGTTGGTGCAAGAGACATGGCCCCATCAGGGGCTATTGGGATTTAAGCGAGTCGGATGTAAGTATGTCAAAAAACCCGAGAACTCGAATAAGAATTATCACTCTTAGAGGCTCTAAACTAACTATTGAGAGATTTGTCTATTCCGAAAGAATAGATTACCCTCACTGCTGATTGAGATTGCAAGGAGAGATAGTGAAAACATCCCCACTCACATTATTAGAAAAATATCATCGATAGAAAGAGTGCGGGAGGCAGGATTCGAACCTGCGAACCGATAAGGAATGGGACCTAAACCCACCGCCGTTGACCAAGCTGGGCGACCCCCGCGCAGACTGATGGCGGCGCCTCTTGGATTTGAAACAAACGCATCAAGCCGATGCTTCAAAACCAACTGAATTGACAATTTCGACAAGTTTACTGGTCGAGACCTCAGTTGAAGTGGTCACAATGCCAGAGCCCGTATCATGAGAAATATCTGCTTTGAGGACTCCTGGAGTTGCTTCCAAAACTCGCATGATTCGACCAGAACACCCACTGCATGTCATGCCAGTGATGTTGAGGGTGTGCACTTGTTCGGCCATGATTGTTGGACAGAAGGCAAGGCTTTGAACTCATTCACGTATGGGACTCCACCATCTCAACAGAAGAGAATTACCAACGACACTCACCGATGATAACGACATTGCTGCTGCTGCAAAGGCAGGAGGGAGGAGGAAACCTGTGAATGGAAGCATTACACCCATCGCAAGAGGGATGCCAACTGCATTGTAGACAAACGCCCAACCGAGATTACTTCGGATACGTCGCATTGTACTTCGACCGAGACTGAGTGAAGAAACCGCATCGATCAAATCGTTTCGTAACAGAACAAAATCAGCAGCATCGAGGGCAATATCGGAGCCTGCACCCATCGCAATACCGACGTCAGCAGCCGAAAGTGCAGCGGCGTCGTTAATTCCATCTCCAACCATCGCCACTGATCGCCCTTCTTCTTGCAATCGGATGATGTGATGGGCTTTTTCATGAGGTTTGACTCCTGCAAGCACCGTGTCAATCCCAATCTTTTCTGCTAAGGTATCAGCTGCTTCTTGCCGGTCACCTGTGAGCATGATGACTTCATATCCCATTTGCTTAGCATGGCGAATTGCTTTTTCTGAAGATTCTCGAACACGGTCTTTTGCCTCAATCCAGCCGAGTAGACGCTTACCTTGACTGACTAAAACCAACGTCACACCTTTCGCTGCGGACAAAGCCAGTTTTTCTTCGACCTCTTGTTCGATTTCCACACCGACCTGGTCCATCAGTTCAGCGTTTCCAATGGCTACCACAGCCTCATCGTATTTTCCAATCATTCCGAGACCAGGCATGGTTTCAATACCCTGAATATCTGGTCGAGAAGAGGACACATTGGCCCATGAAGTTTGAATGGCAGTTGCCAGGGGGTGCGTTGATTCCTGCTCAAGGGATGCAGCGATTCCAAGGATTTCCTTGACCTCACAATCAAGCATCTCAATATGGCTCACTCTCGGTTTTCCTGAGGTAAGCGTGCCTGTTTTATCGACCACTAAGGTATCGGTCTTGTGCGCATTTTCTAATGCTTCAATGCCTTTGATGAGTAAACCATTCCTTGCTCCAACACCGGTGCCAACGATGAGTGCCGTTGGTGTTGCAAGCCCCAACGCACAAGGGCAAGCAATAACCAAAGTCGAAACCAGAACCATCATTGCGAGTTCGGCATTGGTCGCCATCGGATTATACGCTGATGAGTCAGGATATATCCACCAAAACAAAGCAGCAAGTAGGGCCATTATGACGACTAAAGGAACGAAAATAGCAGCAATCCTGTCGACAAGTCGTTGAATGGGTGCTTTGCCCATTTGTGCATCTTCAACCAAGGTGATGATACTCGCAAGCAAGGTATCTTCCGAAGGCCGAGTGGTTCGAACGAATATTGTACCATCGAGTACAATTGTCCCAGCTGAAACACGATCGCCGTCGCTTTTGCGAACCGGATACGGCTCACCAGTCATCATCGATTCATCGATACTCGCCTTGCTTTGAAACAGAACGCCATCCAAAGGAATTGTTTCACCGAGCAGCACTTTGACCAGTGAACCGACTGCAACTGCTTCGACATCTTGAGTTTCAGAATATCCGCTTGCTTCATCGGTGATGACTCTCGCTTGTTTTGGTTGCAGTTCCATTAACGAATGTATTGCATCGGTTGCTTTGAGTTTCGCAGCAGCCTCCATCCAGTTCCCGAGTAATACAAAACCAATGATAAAAACAACGCCATCAAAGAACACATGCGTGGCGGTAGTAAAGACTGAAGGAAGGAAAGGCAAAGACGGCTCGAAGGTAATCAGAAAAGACCAGATAAACGCAACAGTGGTTCCCAAATGAACGAGTACATCCATGTTAGCAGTACCACTTCGTAATGACTTCCAGGCCCTCATGTGAAACTCCCAACCGGACCAGAAATAGACAGGTAGCGTTGTGAAAAAGGCAAGAAGTAATCGTCTATTCACTCCATTGATGCTCCCAAAATCATCCGCAAACATGGTGAGATAGAGCGTTGGAAGGGCCAAGAGTAAGGCCACTGAAACCTTTTGACCTTGTTTCCGTAATTCTGATTTAGCATCATCAATGAGGACAGGCTTTCCTCTTGTCTCCTTTACTCCAAAACCGCTCCGTTCAATCGCTGTGATCACTTTGGCTTTGGTTTGATGAAATTGAGCAGTGGGCTGAACGCGAACGACGGCACGATTGAGTGGTAGGTTGACTGAAACCTCTAGAACGCTCTCGACTTTCGAAGCGACTTTCTCTATCGAAGCAACACATGCACCGCAGGTCATACCTGAAATACTGAGTGTGAAAGATTCCTCTGCCATCTTCCCACCTCATTGGTCAACAGTGCTGCACGTATCATTCTCACAGGGCATGAGATTCCAATCGCCTTGGTCCATTGTGATACAACCGCAACCGCAGGTACACATCCATCCAATCTGGTCCCAACCTTTTCCGCCTTCTGCACGGGTGTAAAGCCGTTTCATCTTGCATTGACAATCGCATGTTTGAGCCTTGACTCGCGCCATGGTTGTGGGTTTTATGTAGTCAATATAAACGCTTTGTTTTGACTACAATACTACTGTGGGGCTAAATCCAGTGACCCAGCCCAGACGTCTAATCCACGTAATCGGCAAGGGAATATTTGTCCGAGTTGGACTATCGGGGCTTGATCACCTCGTTCATCCGGTTCTGCAGGTATGACTGACAATCCGAATTCATCGACACTCATCTGCGTTTTACCTCCGATTTGCCGCAGGTGCATTCGACCATGAATCGCTCCATCATCGGCGAGATCCAAGAAGACCCATGGCGTTCGTAGGCCGGTTATGCGTGCGGCCCAAGAGGTGTGTTCAAGGGGTGTAGAATCAATTGTGCTCTCACCACCAATTTTCCCTCCACGTAACAAGTGGAGGTGGTAAGCATTGGCTACTAATTCCCATTCCATTCGTTTTGCTGTGTGCCCTTGTTCACTGCAATGTTTCGAAATCTTGGCAGTTTCTTCTAGTGAATGCACCCATCCATCGCCACGTAAATGGGCTTTTAATTGACGATGCGTCATCAAATCGGGATAACGTCGAATTGGACTGGTGAAGTGTACATAGGCATCCAGATTAAGTCCGAAGTGGCCTAAGTTTTCTTCACTGTATGAGGCGCGTTGCATCAAGTGGAAGAGGCCTTGGTCAACGACCCGACGAATCGGGCCTTTGAGTTCTGATGCCTGTACTTGGGCTTGCATAAGCGCATCGAGGATATCCTGTCGGGCTTCTGAATCCAGAACACTTGAGAGGTATTCTGGAGTATCATCGGCAGGTTCGACTTCTTGGGATTGCATGCCTGATACATCGATTGAACCGCCCGCCCAACCCGCTAACAAGTCGGTGAGTTCGCTCTCTTCGGATTGTCCGTGCGTTCGGAAACTCGGCATTGGCAATTCGATATCGACTCCAAGAGCCGAGAGTTTTGCATTTAATTCTTCGACTTCAACAGAATCGGGCGGTGTGTGGCATCGCCATGGCAAAGGTGCGCCGACCTTTCCGAGTAAATGGCCAACAGAGGCGTTGGTTGCAACCATGAACGATTCGATCATTTGCGTGGCTGCATTCGGCCATTTGACTTCAACTCGAATGTTCTCATCGCCATGGAGTCGGGGGCGTAATTCCGCATTTTGGATGTTGAGGCGTACTTCTTTCTCTTGCCAGTGAGAAGCGAGTTTGAACATTTCTGCAAAGCGGGGATTGTCTAAAGCATCCTCATACGCCATATTTTCAGCAACTTGAATCACCGCTTCGTACGCAGTGCAATCAGAAATCTCATTGTCGCTGTTGATGTTCATCGCCACAACCATCGCCAACCGGTCCACTCCTGCTCGAAGGGAGCATAAGTCATCGGCCAGGCGGGGGGGCAACATTGGAAGAACAGTATGTGGTAAATAGACAGAAGTTGCACGTGAGCGTGCTGCACCATCTAAACGAGTATTTGGTTGAACATAGTGGGCCACATCAGCGATAGCTACCCATAATGTCCTGATGCCGTCTTCTTCTATCAGGCATATTGCATCATCGAAGTCCTTTGCATCGTGTGGGTCAATGGTAACAAAAGGAAGGTGTCGTAGGTCTTTCCTTTTGGTTGAAACTTCCTTGTCGCCATCGAGTTCAGGTAAACGGTCTGCAGCATCAACCAATGTCTGGTCATAGGTGCTTGGGAATGGATTCCATCCGCCCTTCCGTTTGTTTTCAAGTCGTAAATCGAGGAGACTTCGAGCATTGAGTCGCCCGGATTGAACCAGTAACAGGGCCATACTTGGTTCGGCATCGCGGAACCGTAGTCCAGAGCGCCGATTCGCAATAAATCTGGCTTCACTCACTAAATCGAACTTCCCCCACGACCGGACTACTTCGTCAGGCATGAGTGAAAACGAATCGGGATAATCTTCGCCTCCCAGATGGGCTAACCACACGTCCTCTAACATTGCGTATCGTTCCATATCGCCTTGGCTCAGTGAATCGGTGAGATGTGCATTCTCTGCGTTCAAAGCAGGACGGCCATGTAACCCAATCGAGCCTTTTGAAGCATGAACGGTCGTGAATGCTTGCCAGTCTAATACGGAGGATTTAATCTGCTCAGTTTCGCTTGGGGAACGGATACGGACACATTTATCTTCGACTTCAATGAAATGTTCATTCTTTGAACGAGCCTGTGCTAACGTCGCGTCGATTTTACTTCGGAAAGCGCGTTCTGCTTTGCCATCACTCGCAAAATCTCGGCTGAGGTTTTCACGTTCGATCAGCAAGTTTGCAATTGAATCTCCACTCCACTCCACTTCCCAAAGACTCAGATCGTGACTAAAATGACTTGAGAGTCGCTTCCAAAGTCGTTCATCATCGGAGAGTTGCGGCCCTTTCGAACGGAGTTTTGAACCGCGGTTGTGTTGTTTGCCTCGGCGACCCATATGCTCACCTACAACCCAGCATCCTTCAATTTCACGAGGGCTGCTTTCTGTTCTTTCGACAATTCATCGTAATCAGGAAGGACAAATTCGAGTTCTAAATCTCCACCATCGTAGCCTGCACCTGCAATTCGCAATCGGTCACCGATCAATGTTTCAGGTGCAACACTCAGCATAATTTTCTTCTGCGAAGGTAATGCTACTTTCACCTTGCCTCCAAGCATCAGTGTACTGAATGGAGTGGGAACTTCTTGGACCAGAATGTCGCCATCCCAAAACCGCCCTTCTCCAAATTGGATTCGAATCGTCAACATCACATCACCAGCATCGCCTTCGGGGTGGTCATGCCCTTGCCCTTTCATGCGAGTAGTTGTTCCGTGTTTCACTCCGGCTTTGACCGTCGTTCTCAAGGTTGTTGTTGTCGCTTCCATTGTCCCACTCGCATTCGGTTTGAGCCGTTTGAATGTGAACGAAAACAGACCTCCGTTTTCCGCTTCTTCAGTGGTGAGTTCAAGGCTTACTCCGATGTCGGAACCCTTTGGCCTTTGACGCCGTTGTTGAGATTGGCCCGTGCCTCCGAAGGGACTTCCTCCACGCGGCCGGCCTCCACCGCCGAACATTTGACCGAAGATGTCATCCATTCCTCCCCCTCCAAAGGAAGCACCACCGCCGCGCATCGAGGACATGCGTTGTTGCTGCTCGTATTCGCTGCGGTCTTTTGCAGTAGCAATGGATTCGTAGGCCGCCTGTACTTCCTTGAATTTTGATTCAGCAGTGGCATCATCGGGATTGCGGTCTGGATGGAATTGGCGGGCTTTTTTGCGAAACGCCCGCTTGATTTCAACATCGCTTGCATTACGGACAACGCCTAAAACGGAATAGGGGTCTTGCTGCGCCATCGAATGCTCTTCTCCGCCACCCCCACATCAACCCTCGCCACCCTAAATCGTGAAAAGTGGGAAGTGATTATGCCGACATCCGCGACGGAGTGGTTATATTGGGAGGGTAGGTGGCGTTGAAGGCCCGAGGTCGTACCATGTCGAGTGATGCTACAGAAAACCGTTCGTTTGAAGACAAAGTTCAGGACCGTCAAGACTGGATTGAGTCTCAATTCCGCCGTATCTCACGAGGCTCTTGGGCTCGTATCATTCGCATGGCTCGTAAGCCAACCGCTCAAGAATTCAAACAAACTTCCATTATCTGTGGTATTGGACTATTTGTTCTTGGAGCAATCGGGTTCGTTATGCTGGTCATGATGGATAATTTTCTTCCTTGGCTTTTCGACGTCATGAACATCGGGAACTGAGCGAAAACTGGAGATGAATGAAATGAGTGAAGCATTTGTAGCATATGTCCGATTTGAAGAGAAACTTCTTTTGTTGCGTCGCAGCAAATCCGATGGCGACTTCCCAGCTTTGTGGGATGGCGTTTGGGGTATTGGCGACACGCCTGAGGAAGTCGTTGCGCGAGTTTCCGAATCCACTGGCATTCCAATCGATGCACTCCATTACCAAGGCTCAGGCCCTGAACGTGGTGTCGACATGGGCCGTTCCCTCGTTGACGTCGTTCCAGTTTTGGTCGTTGCCAGCACTGATGAAGTAACACCTACCGGCCGTTACACAGAATGCGAATGGATTGACCCAGGAACGCTCCAAAACTACAACTGTATCTTCTCAAACCTTGAAATGGAAAACAATTCCAAACTCTTTGGCGAGATGTATGGCTCAGTTGGTTCTTTCCTTTACATCGTCAAGACGGCGATTGGCTCTGAACAACGTGTTGCCGATGAAATGTACAACCGACTTCACGGAAGCGGTTCACTGACCTCCCTTCTACCAGACATCATGTCCATTCTTCATCCAACAGGAATGCGTGGATACTTGTTTATTGAATCAAGTGCTCTTCACCATGTCGAGAAGTTGATCGGCCGCTCCGGTGGACGAGACCCAGCCGCTCGCCGTGGCCTCAACCAAACACCACTGAAGAATGCCAAGACTGTACTCCCTGGTGAAGCACCTCTTGCCGATATTCTCCCTTACCTTGAACCAAAGGCTGTAACCTCTGGAATTGAAGTCGGATGTATCGTCGAAATCGTGACTGGTGCATTCAAAGGCGAAAAGGCTCGTGTCCTCAGTGTTGCAGAATCCAAGGAAGAAGTCAGCATGGAATTGTATGAGCAGCCTATCCCAATGACCCTCAATATGCGTGGCGACCACGTTCGTGTCGTGGAGCGTATCGAGTGATTTTTCCGGGCGTCGTCGCTCAACTCCCTTCGCACAGCGCGATTATATAGGGGTGTTTTGTCGGCTGAATGCCCACATAGTGAGCAATGGAGTTGAAACAATGCCGAAACCATGGACATCTAAACTTATCATCAAAGCTCTTGGTGTAAAGAAGTGCAACGGCAGCCTTGAAGCTGCAGTTGAAGACTTGACACTCGAGAAAGCAATGGGAGTTGCTCAAGAGAAACACGGCCTCGGTCATTTGACCGGCGCCGATCTTAAGGCTCAAACAAAGGAAATCATCGGAACATGCGTTTCGATGCGTGTCAAGATTGATGGACACTGGGCAAACGATGCCCTCGCAATCATCAACAAAGGAGAATGGGACGAGCGTTTTAATTGAAACTCACGAACCGTGGTAGAGGCGTCTTTGAGCGTCTCGCCGACCACTGAGGTGAACAAAAATGGAAGGAAAAATTAACCAAGCAATTAAGGATGCACTCGAGAGTGCACCAAAGAGAAAGTTTGTCGAGTCCGTGGATATTGCATTCACAATCCGTGACGTCGACTTGAAAAACCCAAACAATCGTATCAAGGAAGAAATCCGTCTTCCATCCGGTCGAGGCCGTGAACTTAAAATCGCAATGTTCGCTTCTGGAGAAGCAGCAACAAAAGCAAAGGCTGCTGGAATCCACGTTATTACTCCTCAAGAAATTGAAGACCTTGGCGGTAACAAAGGAAAGGCAAAGAAGATTGCAAATGCATTCGACTTTTTCCTTTCTGAAGTTCCTCACATGGGCCTGATTGGGCGATATCTCGGTGTCGTTCTTGGACCTCGGGGCAAAATGCCTCGTCCAGTCCCTCCAACACTTGACCCTGCAATTATTGCAGCAGGTCTTCAATCCACAGTTGTCATCAAGTCTGGAGATAAGATGACCTTCCAAATCTCATGTGGAACTGTTGCCCAATCTCACGAAGAAATTCGTGCAAATGTTATGGAAGTCTACAACCGTGTAACCTCTAAACTCGAGCGTGGAGTCGGAAACATCCGTTCTCTCTACATCAAAACCACAATGGGTCCTTCACAACCTGTCGAGGTGATTAATTGATTCCTAAGGTCGTATCTTGGAAAAAAGATACCGTACAAGATCTGGTTGACCTCCTCAAAGGCGGAGATACCATTGCAGTTATCGATATTCACGGCGTTCCTGCTGGAGCAATGCTTGGAATGCGCGCAACCCTTCGTAGTGACATGAAAATTCAAGTCGCTAAGAAGCGTCTGATGGCTATTGCATGGGAGCAAGCCGGGTTTGAAACTTCAAACCTCGACGAATTGTTCCAAGGAGCAATTCAACCTGCTTTGGTTTCATCTGCTAACTTGAACCCCTTCCAAATGTTCACCGAGCTCAAGAAGACTGAAGCCGGACGTGCTGGTAAAGAAGGCGATGTCGCCCCTCACCAAATTGTTGTTGAAAAGATGGATACTGGAATGCCGCCTGGCCCAATTGTCGGTGAATTGAACTCTGTGGGTATTCCTGCAAAGATCATGGGTGGCTCTGTTCAAATCCAAAAGCGCACAGTCGTTCTCGAAGAAGGCGAACTGTTCACAACCGATATGGGTATGATGCTCTCAAAGATTGGAATCAATCCAATCGTAACCGGTCTACGATTGTGTGGAGCGCTTGAAGACGGTACTTTGTTCCCGCCAAGTGTTCTTGACATCGATTATGAGCAATTCGAGACAGACCTCATCAGCCATGCTGCTGGTGCTTTCAATCTCGCTTGCAACATTACTTGGTTCACGAACCAAACAATGCCAACAATTCTTGCAAAGGCCAGCCGAGAGGCAATGGCCGTTGCATTGGAAGCTGCTATCGCAACAGCAGATACCATGCCACATCTCGTTGGACGAGCACACAGCAGCGCCTTAGGCGTTGCCGGACAGCTCGACAGCGACGCACTCGATGAAGAACTGACCAACATGTTGGGCGCTGCAGCATCTGCAGCAGCATCCGCAGTTACAAGTTCATCAGACAGCACTTCTGAGGCACCAACTGAAGCCGAAGAAGAGGAAGAAGAGGAAGAAGAGGAAAGCTTCGGCGGACTTGGAGATCTATTCGGTTGAAACAAATGAGGTGAAAAAATATGGAATACGTATACGCTGCTATGCTACTGCACGCTGCTGAAAAAGACATTGACGAAAAGACCGTGAGCGCCATTCTAAAGGCTGCTGGCGTGAAAGCTGACGACTCCCGTGTGAAGGCACTTGTTGCTTCTCTCGCTGGTGTTGATATCGCTGACGCAATGGCGCAAGCCGTTGCTGCTCCAGCTGCTGCCGCACCTGCTGCTGGTGGTTCTTCAGATGCCCCTGCCCCTGTTGAAGAGGAAGAGGAAGAAGAAGAAGAAGCTGGTTTCGACGGTCTTGGTTCCCTTTTCGGTTGAAACAGGTATCGAGCGCCGCCGAGCGCACACTTGAGACGCGACATGCTCGCGCGAAGTGAAGCACGGTAGTTCTACTCGGTCCTCCCAGGAAAAAACCTCGCCTGAAAGGGTGGGACTTGGGGATCGCCGTGCATACAAGCGAATCAAACGACAGGTTTGATCTAAACAATTCACTCTGGCCGTAAGGCTGTTCAAATTCTAACCACTCCATCGGAGTGTTGATGCCATCAAGTCGATTGGCTCCATCATGGTGCGACGTGCTACACAAGATTTCGAAGTCAGTGTGTCTCCCGTTCAATCGATCAAAGTGTTTCGTCTTCTCGCTGAAGAAGCAGGATGGGCGATGGAACGGCATGAAGGCTCTCGAATGGTTGACCGTTTTGCTATCATCATGCCAATGACGCAAACAACACGAATGTTAGGTCTACGAATCCTTGACGGCCCGTTAAGTGGCCTTGAAGTCACCAGTTGGGCTGAAACTCGTGGTTCATCCGGAGCACTCAACATGATTTCATGGGTACTTCCAGGAGGGTTGGAGCATCCTTTGACTCAATCCTTACTCCAACACTGGGTGTCTCGTTTACCTCGCTGCCCTTGGCGTTGGAATTTTGGAGAGCGTTCGAAGATTGGATACATGTTACCCGTGTGGAGGAAATCTCGGAAGAATTTTGCTAAATTAGGATTTTCAGTTGGAAAAAGTGATTGGCCAAATACCCCTCTAAAATCTTGGATTTCTGAAGAGTCCGAGTAATTCAGCAAGCATATGCATAAATGCTACCCACTTAACGGCTGTTTGGAAGTCGTCTCTATGGGTTCATATTCTCGTTTTAGTTCCACTGCACCACTCCTTCTGGTCTTTCTCATGGTAACCATGGCATGGTCATCTGTACTCGACAATCGGCATAACGCACAAACCGAAACATCGCTTTCAGACGTTGTCGTCGCTCACGCCGGCTGGTCGTCATCTACAACAATCGACAGTACAGATTACGTCGGTAGCGATTCTTCCTTAGCAAATGATTCGAACGATAACCTGCACGTGACCTATCTTGACCAAACCAATGGCAATCTTGAGTACATGACCTATGATGGCTCTTCCTGGAGCACACCGGTCTCACTCGACAGCACAGATAACGTCGGCTATCAATCCTCATTAGCGATTGATTCCAATGATCACCTGCATGTGACCTATCGTGATGCCACCAATCAAAATCTCGAGTACATGACCTATGATGGCTCTTCATGGAGCACACCGGTCTCACTCGACAGCACAGATGACGTCGGCAGGGAGTCCTCATTAGCGATTGATTCCAATGATAACCTGCACGCAACCTATCTTGACGGCACCAATGGCAATCTTGAGTACATGACCTATGATGATTCCACTTCTTCTTGGAGCACACCGGTCTCACTCGATAGCACAGATTACGTCGGCGTTGAGTCCTCATTAGCGATTGATTCCAACGATAATCTGCACGTGACCTACCATGACAGCACCGTTAGCAATCTTGAGTACATGACCTATGATGGCTCTTCTTGGAGCACTCCGGTCTCGCTCGACAGCACAGATGGCGTCGGCTATTATTCCTCATTAGCGATTGATTCCAATGATAACCTGCACGTGACCTATTTGGACTTTACAAATTACAATCTTGAGTACATGACTCACGGTGGCTCTTCTTGGAGTACACCGGTCTCAATCGACAGCACAGATGACGTCGGCAGGGACCCCTCCTTAGCGATTGATTCCAATGATAATCTGCACGTGACCTATTATGACACCACCAATGAAAATCTTGAGTACATGACTCATAATGGCTCTTTATGGAGCACACCTGTTTCGCTCGACAGCACAGATAACGTCGGCTGGCAGTCCTCATTAGCGATTGATTCCAATGATAACCTGCACGTGACCTATATTGACTACACCAATGGCGATCTTGAGTACATGACAACAGCAGTAAGCCCTCCAGTGATTTCGTATTCTCCGAACGATTTGAATTTGACAAAGAATACGCCAATAACGCCGCTTTCACCAACAACGTCAGGCGGAGATATTGTGACATGGTCTATTGACCCTGCGCTTTCTTCAGGGCTCTTGTTTAACTCGACAAATGGTGAGATTTCAGGAATACCAGATGCTTTGAGCACCCTCGCAGTCTATACGATTTCTGCTACCAATATTGGTGGTGCCGTTACGACTACGGTCAACATTACCGTGAATGCTGAGATTGCCATAATCTCGTATTCATCAAGCAATCTCACACTGACTCGAAGTTTGAGCATGCCTACTCTTTCACCCACGGTTGCTGGTGGGGCCGTAGTTTCATGGGAGATCAGCCCGCAGCTTCCATCCGGTTTGCAGTTTGGTAGTTCGAATGGAAGCGTTTGGGGTGCTTCATCGGTGAATCAATCTGAAACAATTTTCACCATTTGGGGGAATAACTCTGGCGGCTCTGATTCGGTAACTTTCACACTCACGGTGCAAGAACCGGAGATTATTATTGTTGAACAGTTGCCAGAGCAAGAACCCGAAGTATCGATCAATTTGTTCATCCTGTCGATGATTTTCTTTGTGCCGCTCGTGGCTCTCATTATCGTGTTTACGAAGCACTACGAGTTAATGTATTGACCGAAGATGCGAAAGAAAAGAAGAAGCAACAGAATGAATACACCTCGAAAACCTTGGATTTCCGAAGAATCCGAGTAATTC
>Ga0308019_10001498_pt1 | contig 14036 bp, 11 predicted proteins | sample Neamet284_FD_203135 | JGI IMG/M metagenome (GOLD analysis project Ga0308019, IMG submission 203135) | Marine microbial communities from water near the shore, Antarctic Ocean - #284 | ecosystem: Environmental > Aquatic > Marine > Unclassified | place: Southern Ocean | collected 2014-10-01 | reverse complement strand
ATGGGGGTGATTGCCAATGTTCACTATGCCTTGACTAGTAAACAGTTGACCGTTTCGAGCATTCCGCGTTGGCAAGACACAATCAAACATATCTATGCCACGCTGAACAGCTTTCACCAAATCAGTCGGGCGACCAACTCCCATTAAATAGCGAGGTTGATCTTTGGGCAGTAGTCCATCCATTTGTTCAACAGTTTCAAACATGGCATTTTTTTCTTCACCAACAGCCAATCCACCGATGGCTATTCCACAATCGGCGAAGGGGATCAATTCTTCTGCACTGCGTTTTCGTAAATGTTCAAAAATACTACCCTGGACAATGGGAAGAAGGGTTTGTTCCCAATCGTATAATGGATCATTATTTTTTATAAATTTAGCACATTGATTAATCCATAAAGTTGTTCGTTGTACTGCTTTTTCTACTACTTTTTCATCGGACTGACCTGGCGGGCATTCATCAAATGCCATAATAATATCCGAACCCAAATGCCGTTGAATATCCATGGAAAATTCTGGTGTGAAGAAATGACGACTTCCATCTAAATGGGATTGAAACTCCACTCCTTCATCCGATATTTTATTCAGTCGCGCCAAAGAAAACACCTGAAATCCACCGCTGTCGGTTAAAATAGATTTACCCCAATTCATAAATGAATGAAGACTGCCAGCTTTATGAATTAATTCATGTCCCGGACGGATGTATAAATGATAAGTATTACCTAAAATTATTTGGACATCCAAATGAAAGAGCACTTCAGGATCTATAGTTTTCACCGCCCCTTGCGTTCCGATGGGCATAAAAACCGGCGTGTCAATTTCACTATGTTGTGTTTTAACGATACCCTTCCGGGCCGAAGTCGCGGTATCTTTATGGGAGATTGAAAACTGCATTAAAATATATGATGAAATGCTTCGCCAACATTTGAAACTCCGGATATTTTTATACCCTTCGGTGATTCTTTCAGCCTTTTTACATTGGCCGCGGGAGCAATAACTGTTTTGAATCCCAGCGATTTTGCTTCATTTACACGCGTTTCTAAACGACTTACAGAACGAACCTCTCCACCCAACCCTACTTCACCAATAAGCACCACAGATTCTGACACGAGTTTATCCCTAGCACCGGAGGCAACCGCAGTAATGACGGCTAAATCTGCCGCAGGATCATCCACTTTGAGTCCGCCGACTAGATTCACAAATACGTCCTTCGACCCCATATGGGTTCCCAATCGTTTTTCAAGGACAGCCAAAAGCATAGCCAACCGTTTAAAATCAAATCCATTTACATTTCGTTGTGGTGTGCCAAAATTGGCATTGGATACTAGCGCTTGGACTTCAACTAAAATTGGTCGACTACCTTCTAATGATGGAAATATGGTTGAACCTGTTATATCATTTCGACGCTCGGCTAAAAATAATTCCGATGGATTATCGACTTCAATTAAGCCACCCGACTCCATTTGAAAAATACCAACCTCATTGGTTGTGCCAAAACGGTTTTTGGCTGATCGAAGAATACGGTGATCATGACGATCATCCCCTTCTAAATAAAGAACCGTATCTACCATATGCTCCAACATTTTAGGACCAGCAATAACCCCTTCTTTTGTTACGTGACCCACAATAATTACTGCAACATTGCGTTGCTTGGCTAATTGCAGAAGCTGTTGGCCGCATTCCCGAACTTGACTCACAGAGCCGGGTAACGAATCCAATCCATCACTAAATACAGTTTGGATTGAATCCACAACCACCAACTCAGGTTGAATCAAAGAAATCTGATCCATTATTCCTTCAATTCTATTTTCAGAAGAAAGGTGCAATGTATTTGAATTCACCTTCAATCGCCGGGCACGAAGCGCAACTTGATCTTCACTCTCTTCTGCCGAAACATAAAGGACAGGTTTTTGAAAAGCGGGCAAAATCTGAAGTGCCAATGTAGATTTACCAATACCTGGATTTCCACCCAATAAAATAAGTGAACCAGGTAGCAGTCCACCGCCCAGCACACGATCCATTTCAGAAATTCCAGTTGAAATTCGTTTCACTTCTCCGTCGCGAAGAACATCCTCTAATTTCCTGAATTCCCGCGCTTGAGCATTACCGCCTTTTTTTCGGTTTTTCGAAACTTTATATTCACTGAGCGTTCCCCATTCATTACACGAGGGACATTGTCCATTCCATTTGGGATGATCGTCTCCACAGGCAGAACACAAATATACAGTTTTAGATTTTAATTGAGGCATATTAAGAGAAGAAATTGGGCCCGACAGGCGGCAGAATCAAGGCGAAAGGTGACTGTTTCTACCAGTCATACCCCATGGACAAATACCATTGAGGTTTTCCAAAACCGGTATCAGTCCAATCGTAGGCCGCTTCGACACGCAATAAAACAAAGAATGGTACTTTTATACCATAGCCAACTGATTTGATCCATGGTGAAAAATCATCAGACAAATCTTGACCATATTTTGTCTGGAGATAAGATTTATCAGAAAATTCTCTCTTATCATCCCAAGCTGCGCCAATATCCATAAAAATATGGCCTCGAATATTTCCCAGAACCATCTTCAGGGGAAATCCCAACTGAAAGTATTGAATAAAGGGGAAACGAAATTCCAAATTTGTTAAGAATACATTGGATCCAAATCGTTCAGAATATCGTGATCCTCTCATTGGAAAAGCATATTCAGAAAAATAAATATCCTGAAGCAATGTTTCGTTTTGACTATCCAAAATTATATTTCGCCAACGCGCCTCACCCGTATCACTATCCTTTATGCCATTCGTCATCCCTGTGCCTAAAAACCAGTTTTGAATCCCACCTAAAAAATATTTTTGCGGGTTTTTCCCAGTACTTGTTCCAAAAAATATACGCCCCGCAAAAGAGTAATCTCTGGTAATCATTTGATATTTTCTCATATCAACTTTTAACTTCTGATAAGAGATACCCTTCTTTCCCATAGCAGGACTGATTTCTAATGTGGTGTTCTGCCTAAATCCATCAATTGGACCAGTAAAGCCAAAAACTGCATTATCATATACATAACTCAAAGTTGGATTTACAGAAGTGAAACCATCTTGATTAACAACTTTATTTTGACTTTTGTAAGGATCAATCTCGAATAATTTATAATCCAAATTATGAACCACCGCTCCCACGTCAATCCTGTGGAAACGGTTAAATGGGCGTGAAGCAGATGCGGCGAAACCAAAATGACGCATACGGGCAGTTAAATCCGTCAATAGCCCCACTTCATTGAATGAAGACCCTGCATAGAAAAAATCAGCTTGATGAAATAAGGTGAAATAATAATCTAGACGATTTTTCAAATAGGCATAATTCAAATAATAATCACTATTTTGAAGCGATATTTGAGATTCCATTGCTATTGAAAACTGGTGATCACCCATTATATCACTGAAATAAAACATGATTAATCCCTGATAGCCAAAGACATTATTATAACCTGCCGTTCCTTGGGCCACATCTAGACTAAAACGTGTTTTGTACACTTGAGGAATATAATTTCCATCTACTTTCTTAAAAATAGAATCCGGTCTTGATTCAACTGTTGGGTCATTGATATTTTTTTCATTATACTGTTCAAACTCAGAAGCAAAAATGTATGTGGAATAATTAGTTGTATTTGTTTGGATACCTTTACGTTTATGCTTCCTTAAATCAACCAACTCTTCTTTTTCACTTACCGCACGATTGGCAATAAAATTCGTTGGTTTAACCGTCGTCGGCTCTAATGAAAGTGGATTATTAATTCGATAAACATCCCAACCTAATCCAGAATATCCTGAGAATACCATTGTTCCATCATCATCCGTTAGGCTCAATTGAAAAAGACCAGTTAGCAGATTGGTAACAACCTGCCCTTCCTTCTCATCCAAATCATGGCGAAACAAATTCCATGTACCATTATAATCTGCTGTATAGAAAATCGTGTTATCAGTACGAGCAAAAATTGGATAATTTTCATCAAAATCAGTATCTGTAATTCGGTTGATTTTACCCAAATTCACTTCAATAGTATAGATATCACGTTGATCATATTCATGATTTAGCATATCCTTAGCCGTAGTTACGCCACCATTCTCTTTACTACCACGATCCGATACAAATGCAATCCTTTTTCCGTCCGGACTCCATGATGGTTCTGTGTCAGAATAAATATCATCTGTAATATTATTTATTTTTTTACTATTCAAATCATAGAGATAAATATCACTAGCGCCTCCTTCATTTCCGACAAAAGCCAATTGTTTACCATTAGGACTCCAGGATGCAGTAAAAACACCATCTAACTCGAAATCAATTTTTTCCTGTTTTCCTGTTTTAACATTGATTAAATATAATGCATCATGAGCGCCGGCTTTGGCTGCAATAACAATTCGTTCACTATTGGGAGACCAACTAATTCCTGGTTGAAGAAATTTTAGTTCTTCAAAATTGATTGAGCGGTTTCCCTTAACAAGCTTTTTTATCTTTTTACCTGTAACTGCATCAAGTATATAAATATCCATATATCCCGATCGATCAGATAAAACAGCTATTTTGCTACCATCAGGAGAAACGGTCGGAGATACGTTATAAAAATTTCTATCTTTTTTATGATTCGTTAACCGCTTGGCGATATCCTTGACTTCATCTCTTCCAGCCACATCAGGGTAGTACTCTTTTTTGATATATTTGTGCCATTGTTCCGTCAATTCTTCAAAATCCATACCAAGGGCTTCTTTAAAACCATTTTCCGCTGAACCAAGACGTTTCATCGCCTGAAAAATTTCACCAATTTTTTCCCGACCATACTTATCTGCAATAAATCGCCAAACCGATTGTCCACCTTTATATGCTAAAAAATATTCTAATTCTCTAATAGTTGGAATACGTTCATTAATGGCCAAATCCCGAATGGTCATATCCGCCTGTGTATCCCAATTCATAGAAAGGTATTCGGCCAATCCTTCATTGGCCCAAAGTGGAATCCGTAGGGTCATTCTGCCTGATACTATATTTTGCATCCGACCGCCATAAACCATATCGTTAATCATTGCATGAACCAATTCATGGTGAATCACGTGGCGAAAGGCTTCATAATCTCCCTCAAAAGGGATGACAACACGATTCTTAAACAATTCTGTTACACCGCCAATACCCTCCTGCATATACTGACCTATGACATTTGTTTGTTGAAATTCATTATGCGAATGATAAACAATTATGGGAACGGGGCGTTTTGTGAGATTCCAGCGAAGATGTTTGGCAATTTGTTCATAAGACTCTGTGGCAACTTCCATAGTGAAATGGGCCAACTCAATTTCGTCGCCATAATAATATACGTCAAATTGAGGCGAAGAAATAAAATTCCAATCGTAATCACGATATTGGACCTTATTTTGCCCAAATGATTGGGCAGATAGCAATGCAGTTGCTGACAAAATGATGATGAAAAGAATTCGTTTCATGATATATTATATTTGAATTTAATCAGTTAGTTCCTGAATTTCGACGATATTCATAAAAAATGTTAAAAAAATAAACATTATCTTTTTTAGTTTCAAGATTGACTGGCCACTTCGAGGAACAGTAATTTTACCACCATGGAATTGCCACTCTTTTTTATTTCAGACATTCATTTGATGCTTGAAAGATCAGAAACCGAAGTAAGACGCCAAAATATCCTATTTCGATTTCTTCATCACGTGAAGAAATCCGGGGGAACACTTGTGATAAATGGTGACCTCTTCGATTTTTATTTCGAGTACAAAGATGTTATTCCAAAAGTGTTTGTGCCTTTCTATCACGAAATACTCAAATTACGTGAGGCAGGTATAAAAGTACATTTTGTCCTTGGGAATCACGACTTCTGGGTGAGGGATTTTATTACAGAAACACTATTTGATGAGACCTATTTTTCCGATACTACCTTTACTGCGAATGGTAAAAAATTCTATGTAACCCACGGTGATGGATATTTGTCATGGGATACAGGTTATCGAATTCTTAGGCGGTTTATCCGATCCCGTCTTTTTATTTGGTCTTATCGTTGTTTGCATCCCAGGATTGGATATGCCTTCGCCCGTTGGATATCTAAAAAAGGTGAGAATTATCATCATTCAGATGACTATAATAAAAAGATTTCTGATGAAATGGCAATTCACGCCAAAAAGCGATTAGATGACGGATTTGATTATTTTATTACAGGCCATTATCACCAGGCAAAGGAATTACCCATTAATGGTGGTAAATTGTTGATTCTTGGAGACTGGCTTAGCTTTTTTTCTTATGCAAAATTTGACGGTCATGATCTAAAATTAAACTATTGGAAAGAGAATGAAACGTCATAGCCTCATCATACTACTGTTAAGTTCTCTTATTTTTGTTGATGGCTGTTCAATGATACAGAGGTTTTTGCCTGGGGAAAAAGAAGGTTCTGATGATATTTCTTACCAATTGATTGAAAATCTAAAGACAGCATTTAGCGAAGGAAAACTCCAAGCGCTTGAAGAAATGATTGCAATTTATAATGATTCCAATCAGCCTTTTGATGTTCGAATTGCCGCTGGAAAAGTATTGGCTGAGACTCAACACCCCACGGCTTTAAATGCCATTTCTAAAACAGTTGGAGAAGCAGCCGCATTGGATGTGACTTTTATGGTGGCTTCGATCGAGCTATTGGCAGAATTCAGAGATGATCCCCGGGCGGCAGATGCAATGGTTGGTGCCATGAATAAGGTAGAAGAAAAAACCAATTCACTACAAATGGCGTTGGTGCGAAATTTGAATAAGGTTCGTACAAAAGATCAGGTTCTTGCTCTTATAGACTTGTATGAAGTTAATCGAAATAATTTCAATCGAACAGAAAAATTGCTCACAGAAACATTGGGAGCCTTAGGCACGGATGAAGTGGTGCCTATTTTGACCCAAATTTCGAGAGACCCAGATGTCAACTTAGGTATTCGCAATCGCGCCATCGAAATCCTCGGGAAAAAAGACCCCTCACAAGTGGCGGGAGCGTTTGCAGAATTACTAGGGGATCCTCAAACCAATTTTGAAGTCCAAGATTTTGCACTGAATACGATGAAAGGTGTAAAGGAAGAGAACCTTATTCTCGCCTTACTTCAAACGTATCGTTCAGGCAAAGATCAGTATTATAATTTACTCACCACATTGTTAGAAGCCTTAGGTGAATTCAATGACCCGGAAATTCGTAGCGCAGTAAAAGCGATTGCCATGAATAAAGAATATCCTTTCGAGATAAGAATGAAAGCGATTGAAAAGTTATCTGATTTAGGGGATAGCACCGTGATTCCAACAATTATGCCTATCTTGTCAGATTATGAACAATACAAGCTCCATGCCGCTGTAATTCAGACTGTCAAAAATCTTGGACAACATGAACTTTATGAACAAGAAATTCGACGACGGACGTTTGAAGCCCATCAAAAAGCAGAATCTTTAAATGATTAAATTAGTTTTATCCGTATTTATGGTCGGCCTTTGTTTTGGGCAAGATGAGGCCGACACAACAATTGAAACTTCACTTGATACGACTGTCCTCGTCGTCCCAGACACAATTCAGAAAATAATCAAAGAAGCAATTCCAAAAGATCAGGAATCAACTGAAAATGACACATTAGTCCCTTTACCCAAAATACGTGATATGGGTAAAAAAGCAGAGAAACTTCCACGAGGAGAACCATTCTTTGAATTGAAATCCAGCATTGAACTTCTTCATCATCAATTAGATTCTTTAAAAAGGGTTGTATCTATTTATGAAAAAGGCAAAGGAGCCATACCAACCATTAATGAAGAATTGTTAAACCTCATTAAGATACCTCAACTCCGTCATCGGATTGAGCTTCAAAACGGGACAATCATCAATGGTGAGATTATTGTGGAAGATGACTTAGGAATAATTGTTCAAACATCCATTGGGCAATTAGCCATAGAACGAGATCGTGTTATAAATATTACTGAAGATTCCCCCCCCCATGCCAAAGTTGAATTGATGGGAGAACCATTTGTAAATATTTTTCCCGATCGGGAAGAGATTACCGGAACTATTAAAAATATTGGCTCTAAACGAGCGGACTTTGTACGCGTTATTGCGAATCTATGGTCTGCAACAACAGAATTAGTTCAACAAGATTCTATATTTGTGTCCGGCCAAAATAAAAAATATTTAACTGGCATAAAATCGGACACAGCACTCGAACCAGGATCAACTAGCGAATTTAAATTAGTAATTCCCCTCTTAGAGGACGATAATATTTCTTACCGAACCTATAATGTTCGGTGGGAATCCTTCAAATAAAACTTAAAACAGTCGCGTTTGATAAACGTCATGAAGGCGGAGTAAACCGGCGCAAAACTTTCCATTTCCATTCACTACCGGTAAGACGGAAATTTGTGACTCTCTCTCTTCCATCATGGTTACAGCGTCTTTTAAGGGCGCATCTTTTGAAACTGATATTGGATTAGACGTCATCACTTCACCAACAGTTAATTGATCAATGTCACCATTGGTGACTAAACATCGACGTAAATCACCATCAGTAACAATACCCAATAATTGGTTGTCTCCATCTACCACTAAAGCGGCTCCTTGAGGTTTTTCAGTCATTTCAATCACCACTTGTCGCAAATTAGCTTCAATGCTCACTGCGGCAACATTTTCTATGGGCTGCATAATGTTTGCCACCGTTAAGCGTAAACGCCTTCCAATATCACCGGCGGGATGGAGTTTTGCAAAATCTTCATATTTAAATCCTCGGAGACTCATCAGAACTGCCGCCAATGCATCGCCAATCGCCATAGTCAATGTGGTGCTAGATGTGGGTACGATGCCCAAAGGATCAGCTTCTTTTTCTACTGAAGCATCTAGAACTACATCCATTTGATCCACTAATGGTGATTTCATATTTCCAAAGATACCAATCATAGGTGAGTTGAACTCTTTCAAGATGGGCAGTAAACGAACTAATTCTTCTGTGACGCCACTTTTAGAAATAAATATGGTTGGATCTCCCGGCGCATAGATTCCCAAACCCCCATGAGTCGCTTCGGCGGCGTGGAGAAAGACAGCTTTATTCCCAACACTACAGAGGGTCGCGACAATTTTTTGGGCGATGAGTCCGGATTTCCCCATGCCACAAATCACCACTTTTCCGGAATGATTCATAATGATTTCACTGGCTTGAACCACACCTTCTTGGATGCGTTCTGCCGCATTAATCAATTCTTGTCCTTCTTCACGAAGGATTTGCCCAGCGATGTTTTTTAGTTCTGAGTTCGACATTGCTCTTGGACTAAATTACGCCTTTCCGGCAATTTTTACCATGATGGCATTTTGAGCATGCATTCTATTTTCAGCTTCATCAAAAACGATTGAATTTTTCGATTCCATTACCGCATCGGTGACTTCCCTCTCTCGCTCTGCAGGGAGGCAATGCATGAATAAAGTCTCTTTACCAGTTGAAGCCATCATAGCCGAATTCACCTGGAATTCAGCAAATATTTTTCTCCGTGCGTCAGCTTCTTCTTTTTGTCCCATCGATGCCCATACATCCGTGTAAATCACGTCTGCATCAACCGCACCCGCTTTAGGATCATGCGTTACATCAACGGTGGATAGTCCTGCCTCTTCCACCAATTTTACAGCACTGACGTCTGGTTCAAATCCTTCTGGACAGACACAGGTAAAATGAAAAGGAATCCGCGCAGCAAGATGAAGCCATGAATGAACAATATTATTTCCATCGCCTACATACACAATTTTCATATTATCTAGATTTCCACGATGCTCGTAGACTGTAAGAATGTCCGCCATGATTTGGCAAGGGTGATTATAATCTGTCAATCCATTCACTACAGGGATGGAAGAATATTTTGCCAATTCTAAAATATGTTGATGGTCAAAAAGGCGCGCCATTATCATATCATTATATCCGCTAAAGACCCGGGCAATATCTTTAATTGCTTCTCGTTTTCCGATTCCAATATCATTCGGACCTAAAAAAAGTGCATGGCCACCCAATCGAAAAAAACCCGTTTCGAAAGAAACGCGCGTACGTGCCGATGGTTTTGCAAAAATCATGGCCAATGAATGATCTTTAAACGGTTTGTAATCTTCTCTGTTTTTCAATTTTGCTTTAATCTCTTTTGCGAGCTCGAGCGTTTCCCAAATTTCATCCGTTGTGAAATCAGTAACGTGTAAAAAATCTTTTTTCATTTCTTTCCTTTCTTCTGCACCATCACAAAATATATTTACTCAAATCTTGATCTTCAGAAAGATCTTTCAATTTTTCATCCACTAGCTTTTTGGTAATTGTAATGGTTTTTTTCCGACCTGTGGATTCATCAAACATATAGTCATCCAACAATGTTGTCATGACTGTATGCAATCGTCGAGCGCCGATATTTTGCATTTTGGAATTAACTTCTGCTGCAATTTTAGCAATGGCACGAATAGCATCTGCTTCAAATTTGAGTGTTACATTTTCAGCCCCCAATAACGCCATGTATTGTTTTATCAATGATGATTCTGGATGCTTTAGGATCTTAATAAAATCGTTCACTGTAAGCTTATTCATTTCTACACGGATTGGGAATCGCCCCTGAAGTTCAGGAATCATATCTGAGGGGGAAGAGACATGGAATGCACCAGCGGAAATGAACAAAACATGATCTGTCTTTACGGCACCATATTTTGTTGGCACACGACTACCTTCTACAATGGGCAATAAATCGCGCTGCACACCTTCCCGACTTACGTCCGGACCTGATCCACCACCATCGCTGTCAACGATTTTATCAATTTCATCTAAAAAGACAATGCCGCTGTTCTCAACTCTATCTTTCGCCATTCTCACCAATTCATCATGATCCATGAGATTGTCAGCTTCCATTTCTATGAGAATCTTCCGTGCATCAGAAACAGGCATCTTTCGGCGTTTTTTATGGCCGGGCATGACGTTGGATAACATATCCTTAATACTCATGCTCATGTCATCTCCGCCACCCAACGGACCAAACACTTGCATCATGGGAGCAGAATCTTCCATTACTTCCACATCAATTTCACGTGATTCAAAATCGCCATTTAATAATTTTTGACGAAGGCGATCCTTTGTTTTTTTATGGCGCGCCTCCTCTTCCTTTGTTTGTTTGTGGGCACCGTCTATGGGAAACAAAGAATCCAAGATTCTTTTTTCTGCCAGTGTTTCTGCTAATTGTTGAACTTCAATCAGTTTCTCTTTTTTAACAATACTCATTGCCACATCAGTTAAATCTCGAATGATGGATTCCACATCTCGTCCCACGTAACCCACTTCAGTGAATTTACTCGCTTCCACTTTGACAAATGGTGACTTAGCCAGTTTCGCAAGTCGGCGGGATATTTCTGTCTTCCCAACACCCGTAGGGCCAATAAGAATAATATTGTTCGGCACAATTTCATTCCGCATTACGCCATCTACTTGTTGGCGTCGCCATCGATTTCGTAATGCAATAGCCACAGCACGTTTCGCAGCGGATTGCCCCACAATAAAGCGATCCAATTCCTTCACGATTTGTTTCGGAGTAAAATCGCTCATTTCGACTCCAGAATCGTTATGGAATCATTGGTGTAAATACAAAGATCGGCCGCGATTTGAAGGGATTTTTCCACTATTTTTTTAGCCGGATATGTGGTACTTCTGATCAATGCTGTTGCAGCTGCTTGGGCAAAGCCACCACCAGATCCAATGGACATAATAGGACCATCCGGTTCAATTACATTACCATCACCAGACACGATGAATGAATGTTTTGTATCCATAAGTGCTAATAATGCTTCCAGATTTCGAAGTTGTTTATCCGTACGCCATTCTTTGGCTAATTCAACAACGGAACGGGTTAAGTCTCCCTCAAATTCATCCATCTTTCCCTCAAACTTTTCAAACAAGGTTAATGCATCGGCTGCCGCACCGGCAAAACCACCAAGTACTATTCCTTTATTGGTTTCAAATTGACGAACTTTAACTGCTTTTTGTTTAAAGGCCATATCGCCAAAAGTCACTTGACCATCACCGCCAATAGCGATGACACCTTTTTTTCTGACGCCAAGAATGGTTGTTGAACGAATTTTAACGTCCATTTATTTCTCCATTAACAATTTGAATAAACGGGAATCTGCGGGCAAAACCAATGTTGTTTTTTCATCTATTACTTTTTTGTATGCATCTAGAGTACGAACAAATTCGTAAAATTTTGGATCCACAGAATAAGCCTTTGCATAAACTTCTACTGCTTTCGCATCTCCTTCACCACGAACACGTTCCGCTTGTTTATATGCATCTGCAAGAATAATGGTTTTTTCTTTATCCGTGGATGCGCGAATTTTTTGCGCTTCTTCCTCACCTTCAGAACGGAATTTATTCGCCTGTCGTTTTCGTTCCGCTTCCATACGAGCGTAGATGGATTCTTCATTTTGCGAAGGTAAATCTACACGGCGAATACGAACATCTACGATGGAAATACCATAATCCATAGTCGCTTTGTTACTGGCGAACGTAACTGTCTGCATTATTTCTTCTCTGTTTTCAGTAATGATTTCCGCCATATCATGGGTTCCCAATTCACGACGTAGCTCAGAATAAACAATATCATCCATACGGCTTAGAGCTATGGGTATTGCTTGAACTGTTTTCAGGAATTGCAGTGGATCCACAATTCTATACCGAACATAATTATCCACAATGAGTGATTTCTTATCTTTACTTAGGATTTCTTCCGGTGGTGAATCGTACTCTAATAACCGATCGTCAAACACCATTTTTTCCTGAAAAGGGAATGGTACCTTCATGTATAAGCCCGGTGCTATAATAGTGCGAACTGGTTTACCAAACTGAAGTATGACAACTTGCTGTGTTTCACTGACGATAAATACGGATGTTAATCCCAATAGGACAATAACTGCCCCTAATGCTAAAAATATATTTTTCATGACTATTTGCCCCCTTTTGCATTTAGATTCAACAAATTAATTAAATTACCATTTTCAGAATCCGGTACAACGATCTTATCACTCTTTGATAAAATTTCTTCCATCGCTTCCAAATAAAGTCGCGTTTCAGTCACAACTTTAGCTTTGCGATATTCTTTCAATACAGCGCTAAATTTGGCAACATCACCTTCAGCACGTGCGATTCGAGCTTCTTTATAACCTTCTGCTTCACGGATCATGGCTTGACCTTCTCCACGCGCTTTCGGAACCACATCATTGCGGTAACCTTCGGCTTGGTTCACCATTCGGTTTTTATCTTCCTTTGCAGAAGCCACATCCTTAAATGATGCAACCACCTGTTTTGGTGGACCCACATCTTGTAGCTGGACAGCCACAACTAAAATACCAGTATTATAATTATCCAAAACACTCTGAATCAACCCTTTTGTTTCTTCTTGAATCATGAATTTTCCAGAAGTAAGCGCTTCATCAATATTATGTTTTCCCACAGTCGTTCTCAATGATGCTTCAGATGCTTGACGTACAGTGCGCGCAGGGTTAATGAAATTGAATGTGTATGCCACGGGATCCTTAATCCGATATTGGACGATCATTTCTGCATCAACTATGTTTTCATCCCCTGTGAGCATTAGGCTTTCTCGTTCAACAGATTGGTATTGTTTTTTTCCAACCGTTCGAAATCCAATTTCAATCCGTTTTACTTCGGTTACTTTCGGCGTTGATACCGTTTCAATAGGATATGGAAAGTGGTAATTCAACCCCGATTGCCCAGCTCTTGAATATTTCCCAAAAGTTTGGACAACACCCACTTCATCTGGGCCAACCACATAGATTCCTGTGAGTAGCCACAAGACTAAAGCGATCCCTACTATGGGCAATGCCCCCATAGATAATACAGGCACCTTTATCTCTTGATCCCCGACTATGATTCGTTTGTATTGCATATTTTCCTCTTATTTAGTTTGTTAATTCCCTCCGCAGACGCGCGACAGGAAAATGGAGTTGTTCTCTATA
>Ga0308019_10001497_pt1 | contig 14073 bp, 3 predicted proteins | sample Neamet284_FD_203135 | JGI IMG/M metagenome (GOLD analysis project Ga0308019, IMG submission 203135) | Marine microbial communities from water near the shore, Antarctic Ocean - #284 | ecosystem: Environmental > Aquatic > Marine > Unclassified | place: Southern Ocean | collected 2014-10-01 | reverse complement strand
CTCTTTTAGCACCTCTTGATTGAGTTTCTTTCGTGCTACCACTACATAGAGAATTATTGCCACTACTATTCCAATTGCTATTGGAAGGAATAGATTGCTTGAGTTATCTTCGACCTCGCTCCATGAAACAGACTCAGTGGTTGCTGTGCCCGAATTAGCATTTACAATCTCATAGCCATAGAAATGATATGGGACGAAAATGCTACACTCTAGGGCGAAATCTCCTTCCGCTGCTGAATCCCAATTCATTGGAATTTCAATAGTTTCACCTGCTGCTACTGGGTATGGGACTGTAGTGCCAACATTTGCATCGGTATCATTGGCTGTACAGTCTAACAGAATATTAGCTGCTGCATTGCCACTATTGGTGATAGTCGCCATAACTCCTAATCTTGAATTCACATCGTTTTCATCATCACTTGCAATTAAGCTATCGAATGATAATTGAGGGAGATCTAGTTCAACATCGAAGTGATTTACTTTCGGTAGGTCACTAATCATGTGTTCATAAATCCCCCAAGGGGTGGACAGAATAATCTTGCCACTTGCAGTTTCGGTATGCACGACTCCATCCCCATCTTGCCAACTTACAATTCTATCTTTTTTACTGTTGGCGATTTCAATAATGTTATCACCCATATTGGCTGGGTCAAATGTATTGTTGTCACCTATTAGAGAAGTATTTGTCGAACTATACCCCATTTCATATCCATAGAATCCGACATAGCCATTCTGAACTCCTATTGTTCTAGTTGTCAGAACGTTGACCCAATTATCCGTTTCACCGCCAGTTCCTGTGGAATTTATCCAAGTTACCGATGCACTATCCCATGCGAGTATGTCCTCATCACTTCGAATATGCGAAAAGGTTGAGTCGGTCACGCTAATTGAACCAGTTACATCGATTGGACTTGTGCTAATCATTTGTGCACCGTTTAATGTACAAGTTCCTGAACATGAAATTTCAGCACCAAATACCGAACCTGTGACGATTAATGTCCCCTGTATATCGATACTCCAAGCCTTTGTTCTATCCGGTATTGAGATTGAAATACCCTCACCCGACAATTCGTCAGGCGTCCTTGTTTCAGGAGTTGAACCTTCAGGGGATAATAGAATTTCACTAATGGCAACCACTTGGAAGGTGGAATGTGATACATTGAGAGTGATATTATCCACGTCCATGTTACCAGTCCAATCGAATTCAGTTCCAGTCCAGTTTTCAGTTGAAATTCCATCAACTTCGATTGTCATATTGAATATTATTTCCTCAGCGAAAATAATACGCATCATTCCATTTTCCCCCAAATTGCCAATTGGTACAATCACAGTTGAGGGTGAATCCAGATTTAATTGCGGAGGTGAACTAGCATTCATTGATCCACTAATTACCATAGTAGAGCCATCTTCTACGACAATCGATGTATCATCTGCAACATCATAATTGCCTGAAACTGTCCAAGTAGCTCCATCCTTTACAGTGTAATTACCAGATAATTCGCCATTTTCATCGAGTTCTTGGCTGGAACTGATGTCTGTCGCAGTAACTACAGGGATGCTGATAAACAGCATGAGCGCTAGGAAAATTACTCTTCGCATATTATGGCTACAACAGACCAAGCAAATGAATGAAACCCCGTTTTTACTGATTAATAGGGCACATCTTTCCATCCAATCTTGTATCCGATTAGATTGAATGAACGGTGCAAAACCGGTGTGATTGCAATCAATAGTAGCATAGGAAGTAGTAACTCTCTATCGCCATGGGCGGAATTGGTCAAGAATAATTGGCCGAAAACAAATACGGAAATTGCAAATGGTAAAGTGTCCAGAAGGGGGGCTTTACTAGACACATCTCCTTCTCTCTTCATGCCCTTACGTCGCTTGAAATATGAGCCGGATGAATCTCCTACTAGGCTGGTAAATCCAAGGAACGTTCCAACTAAAAATGCACTTGCAGCCCATCCCGTGGCGGCTTCAACTGGTGATATGAATATCCAATTTACTGGAATCATAGTCATCAGCCAGCATAATAGGCCACTAGTCAGCGAACCGCCAATCAGTCCATTCCAGGTCTTGCCATCTCCAAGCATTCGGTTTCCATCTTTGTGTACACGGCCGCCATCGATTGGCCAAGGGCCATATCCCGTTTTAGGAAGCCATTTGCCCCACATCATGGCAAATGTGTTCACTAGGAATCCCGGAAGGTAAATCCATAATGTGAACAACATCATCTCGAAGAGACTGAAATCTGACATACAAAAGGGGCTGTTGCCTGCAGCCTTTGAACCCAATGGCTGTTTTGTTAACACGATGGGCTTATGAGCCGCTCTCCAATGGCACGAACATGGCTGGAATGTCGGTCCTCGTTGTTGGGGGTGGAGGTCGTGAACATGCCCTTTGCCTAGGTCTTGCAAGAAGTGAATCGATAGGTGAGATTCATTGTGCGCCCGGTAATGCAGGAACTGCAGAGATGGCCACCAATCATCCGTTTAGCGAAGTCGGAGAATTAATTCATTTAGCATTTCAACTCGATGTCGATTTTGTAGTTGTTGGACCTGAAGCCCCTCTTTGCGGGGGACTCGCTGACCAACTTGGAAATATGGATATTCCATGTTTTGGCCCCGTAGCCGCTCTTGCAAGATTAGAAGGAAGTAAATTGCATGCTAAACAAGTAATGGCACAAAGCAATGTTCCAACAGCGGCATTCCATGTTCTTGGGAAGGATAGTGACATCGATGCTGCTCTGGATGATTTTTCAGGGAACCCTTGGGTGGTCAAGCGTGATGTCTTAGCCGGTGGAAAGGGCGTAGTTGTAACTGGTGATCGGGCAGAAGCAAAGCAATTCATTCTAGATTCAATAATGTCTGATGGCAAAGTTCTTTTGGAAGATTTCTTACCTGGTGAAGAAGCTAGTATGCTAGTCATAATGGATGCAAGTGGATTCGTTTGCTTACCCGCTAGCCAAGACCATAAGCGCGAATTTGATGGCGATAAAGGCAGAAACACCGGCGGCATGGGTGCATATGCGCCGGCTCCAATTTACACCGATGAAGTGCGGGCAAAAACGATTGAAAGAATCGTTGAGCCGATGCATAAGGCTCTTTCTTCACGAAGGGTACCGTATAGAGGGGTGCTTTATGTGGGGCTGATGATAGATGAAAATAATGACCCATATGTTGTGGAGTTTAATGTTAGATTTGGTGACCCAGAATGTCAAATCACGATTCCATTAATCGCCTCAGACCTTGGTGAATTATTGAACGCAGCAGCATGCGATAAATTATCCTCGCAGAATGTAGAATTTCTTGATAAACATGCACTCTCGGTAGTTCTTGCTGCTGAAAACTACCCCGGTGCGGTAGAGAAAGGAAGGTCAATCAATGGCGTTCCTGAATCAAACCTAGAATCTTGGGTCAATCATGCTGGGACAAAAATGGAAAATACCCAACTTGTTTCAAATGGTGGACGTGTACTTTCTTGCACAGCAATTTCCGACACACTTGAAGATGCTTCCCAAAAGGCGTATGCCATGATAGAGGAAATTCAATTGGCTGGCTCACACTTTCGTCGCGATATTGGTCACAAGGCACTTTGACCATTATTTCCAATGCAGCCTCGTAGTGCCTCGTTTTTGAGGCACTTCTGAGCATTCTCACACTTTTGGTGTTAGGGAACGCATAAAAGGAGGCCTTTGGTGCCCGCAACGCTACAGCCTTACGGCTGCACTTTGATACCTGGAGGGAATGAATATGTCGAACAAATCCGACAACCATAACGAAGAGTCAAACGCTATGCTGGGATGGCTGATAGCCCCCCTTGCAATTTTGATGGCTCTTCTTGCTGATTACGGACTAAACTTTGGTTTGGTTCTTGAAATGAATGAAATGAAACCGTTTGCAGTAATTGCTATTGCTGCAGCGCTTGGAATGGCACCGCGTGTCATGAAACAGAATGATCTCATTAACATTTCAGCGGCGACACTTTCCCTCGTCACCCTGATAGTTACTCTTGTTCTTTCTGAAGGAGCAGCCCTGTACACTGACTCGAACCTGCTTGGTTTGATGTTCTTCATTGTAATGTTCGGTGGATATCTACTTGACTCAAAGGGTCGTCATGAATGGAATACAGTCCTAATCTTCAGTATTGTAGGTTTGTGGACAGCAATGTCTGCAGCGATTAATTATGCAGGCACTCAAACAAAGTTCTACACTATGGGCGGAAACGATTACCCTAGAACAGCAGAGTGGCAAGAAGCGATTGGTTTTGTGTTCTTCAACACGCTTGCAATATTCGTAATACTTGGATTACTTGCTGCAGTTCTTCTTCGTGGAGTTCTTACACCAGCCACCGACAAGGGATGGTTTGGTTATATCAAATCTGTCGATTCTAAGTGGAATCGTGCAACTATGCCGCTGCAAATAGCATTGGCTGTTTGGACGGCAACTCATATTGCTGTATTGTATTACTTCAATGGGCTTGGAGCCATAGATATTCTAGCAATTATGGGTGATGATGCATACCATGGATACATTGGCTTTTGGCCAGCAGCATTAACTGGTGTTGTTGCTCTTTGTTGTGCATGGATGTGCGCTGAGAGATGGTTTACTCGTGCTCTATTCATTGGAACAATGTGGATTCTCTACATTGTATCCTCACTATATGAGTCAGGACACTGGTCCAGCGCAAGCCTTGAAGGAACATGGGCTGTATGGATTTGGTTTGGAATCACATTCTTCATTGGAGTTGTAATCTATTGGTTTGCAACCCACGAAGAATATGGTGGATGGATGAACCGTGAAGCGCACGAGCCTAGCCAGGCACGTGTGTTTTGGTCAAATCACTGGGCTGCAATATTGACTTTCACAGCATTCTTGCTGGGCTTAGCAATTCGTATTCAGTGGTATTTCGTACCATCAATGAATTCTGCAGGATTAGACTCCTGGGATATGACCGGTGGTTCTGACCCTTGGTACATGAAGAGAGTTGTTGAATATGTAGTCGCAGAAAACGCTCATCTAATTTGGGACGCAGATCGTAACTACCCTGTTGGTGGTATCAATCCACGTCCTCCATTGTTCACCTGGTCCATGGCTATTGGTGCAATGTTGTTGACAAGCGTTGGATTAGGTTCTGGAGATGCGGTTTGGTATGCAATGCTTGCACTTCCTGCTATCTTCGGTGCATTAACCGTATTCCCAATTGCTGGAATAGCAAGAGATAACTTCGGAAAGGGCGCAGGAGTAATTGCGGCTTGGCTCATCGCCTTCATGCCAACACACGTTCAAAAGTCTACATGGGCTATGGCAGACCACGATTCGTTCGTCTTGCTATTCTTGAGCACCGCGTTTATGTTCTATCTTCGAGCTATTAATGCAGGTGGAGACGATCGTCTTTCACGAAGTACTAGCCCTTACCCATCTGGAATAATCAAGGCTATGTCAGACGTAGTTAACCTCCGCAGAAAGGCTTCGGCAAATGCTATTGCAGCCGGTGTCTGTTTCGGAATAGTTGCTTTGGGCTGGAAAGGTTTCGTTTATGGTCCAGCAATTATCTTCCTGGCCTATGTACTACAAGTTGCAATGAATATGCTAAGAAGGAAGGACAGTACAATTCTATCAACTCTTAACATTTTGATGCTTGGAACTATTTTCCTAATGGTTTTGCCTTTCTATGGCCACCCCCAACTAGACTTGATACTGAACCCTACTGGACTTCAGCCTCTACTATTCATCGGAGGATTCACACTAGCAATCGCTTGGCTTACAACCGGGTTCCGTGATAAGCCATGGCTTTTGATCCTAGGTTCACTGGCAACTGGCGGTGTTATATTTGGTGGATTACTATACACATTACAAATTTTAGAAATTTCAAATGCATGGGAAGTATTGACCACAGGTTCGGGATATTTCACAAAGAACAAGATATTCAGTACTATTGCTGAAGCTAGTGCTCCAAAGCGAGGACAACTATTTTCTGCATTCGGACCGATTGTATTCATACTTGCAATCGTTATGGGAATATTGGCAATATGGGATGGTATAGTAAGAAAGAACCAATCTCGTTTAGTTCTCGGTATGTGGGTCCTTATAGCGGCCTATATGGCATGGTCTGCAGGTAGATTCCTGTTCAACGCAGCACCAGCAATGGCTGTTATGGGCTCTTGGGGAATCGTGATCTTGTGGAAAGCCAGCGGTGCAGGAAATATGGCCCGTGCTTGGAGAAGAATGGGAATCAGAACTCCTGGCGAAAGAATTTCAAATGCCCGTAAGGCTGTTTGGCGTGCTCCGCAATTCAGTGCAATCGGCATGGTTCTTCTCATGATAGTTAGCCAGCATGCAAGTTATGGGATTGATGCAGGTATGCCATCATCATCTAGCCATGAAGGTCAAATGGATGAAACATTTTTCAATATCGCCCCAGATATTCTTCGCTGGAATGATTTTGGTTTCTCACTATTTGACGATACTAATTATGATGGACAAAGCAAATGGTACCTAGGTGCATTTGGCTCTGGATTCAATGACCAAGGATGGAATATGGCATTCGATTGGTTATCCGAACAAGATAAAGAAGAATCTTTCTCTGACCGACCAGCATTTGTATCATGGTGGGATTATGGTTTCCAAGCCCTAGAAAGCGGTGAACACCCTACTGTGGCTGATAACTTCCAGTCCGGTATCCCTGCAACTGGAAATATGCTCTTAGCAAGAAACCAAGAAGACGTTGCTGCTATGTTCATATGGAGACTTTCCGAAGCAGATTTGTCTTACAATGATGTAAATACCGGTACAAGAACCCACACTCAATATTTCATGAATTCACTTGGAAACCATCTATCCGATGAACAAGTTAGTGAATTTGTGACAATCCAAACCAACATGGACTCTGATGGAGTAATCGACCGTGTGTTCAAGGTTACACAGGTTAATGGCGATGTTGTAATGGCTGAAGGAATGCCAATCGAGAATGGTCTTGTCAGCAAAGATTCCACAACTCTGTATAAGGTATACGATAACGGCATAATCCTCCCATGTATGCCCGGTGAAGATGACACTGAGACGTGTAATGGTGATGCATTTACTGATGAATTAGATGCTAAAGCAATTTTCAATAATAATATTAGATCATTTTCTGAAACTGAAGAAGATAACGCAACCCACTATATTGTTGGGGATTATTGGTACACAGCCGACTTAATCGAGGAATATGACTCGGTAAGTACTGGAATTCACAGAACCAATGCAGGAATTGCTCTGGTTACCCAGATGCTAACCTCTTCTCTAGATAACGAAGATTTGCATTCACTTTATGCTGAATTATCCAGCAATAAAGTATATTCTGTTCAGGATTATGAAGGCGCACCCGGTGAGATGATTCTGAGGGATCATGAAATACGGTATCTTGGTGTTGACACCAAATTGTATCCTCGTGGTGGACTATACAGCCAATATAATGGTGGAAGCCCAACTGGTATTTTCTCAGCACCGGCACACCTGTCCGGACAGGACCTCTACACCTTTATGGATGAAATTTACATGACTTCGCGTGGTCAATTCAATGATGAAATGACCAATGAGGAATTCCAGGAAGAAAGCCGCAAGGACATGCTAAATCAGCAAGCTGGTGCAGAATTCGACCCGCTAAATCTAGTTGACATCAGATATGACCACAACGCAGCATTCTTTGATACAATGTTGGCAAGAGCCTATGTTGGGTATGGAGCATCCACACTTGGATTTGACACCAATGAACAACCGGGTCAACATTTCCAACGAGATTACGCTGCAGGTACTTCCAATTCTATGATGACAAATGCAGTTCCAATGCCTGGTGCAATGATGAACCACTTTGTAATAGCCAATTGGTATGATACAGATGAAGAGAGAAATTCATTCAATGAAGCAAATACCTTTGTAAAGATTTTGAAGTACTACGCTGGTAGTGAAGTTAGCGGTACAGTGACAATGTCTGACAATGGCCAACCATTGCCAAATGTAAGACTTCTAATCGAACGTGATGCATTCTCGGGAGAGGGAGATGTCGATGAGGATAGGGACACATATTGGATTCCAATTGGATTCACTGATTCCGATGAGGATGGAGAATGGTCTTACACAGTACCAGCAGGGAAGATTCGTGTGTCTGCATATGCTGGTGAGTACGACAATGTAGCCGCAAAGGATGCATTCAAGACTGGAGAATATGCAAACACACTCGGTAATGATTTAACTACTGAGACAAACGTTGACCGTGATACAAACCTTCTAACAGCATTACTTGGTAATGTTGCAAATATGACTTGGATGGGAGAATCTACTGAAAACATTACTGGAGAAGAGGCCGACCGTGAAGTTGCATTCGATGGTAATTTCGACATTATTGTCAAATCTAGCGGAGTCGCAGGAACAGTAACATGGTCTGGTCACGAATCCTTCGAGGGTCAGGCTCTAGATGATGTAGAATTCGTTCTGCGCAACATTTGGGAAATGACTGGTAACTATACTGTTACCACAACCAGTGGCTCGTTTACCACTGAGCCTAATCAAAGTAGAGTAATTCCAGGAACTGGCGAAGTTACCTTCTCCAGTGAAGGAATCTTCGACACCCAGGGTAATACTGGTATTGTTCGTGGATTTACTGGTAACTATACCCGTCTAGTTCTCGATGGCCGAAGTTATACTTCTAACGCAACATTCGATGGCTCAGGTTCTATTGTGGCAACATGGATCGACTATGATGCTCCAGATTGTGATAATGAAACACTTGAAAATGTAACCTCGGTGACTATTCCTACATGGAATGAAACAGTGGACGAGGAAATAATTACCAATACTCATATTGCTTGCCAGACCGATAAAGCAGATACATACCTCTTCGAAGGAATTGTCAATGCTAGTGGTAGGATGACTGCTGATGGACAGGTTACAATAGTCAAATATCTAGAAGACGAAACATTCGAAGGAACCGGTGTTTTCGAAGGAATTGGAACTGCAAATGGTACAGGGCAATTCATTGGAGAAGGAACATTTAGCGGACCTATGGTTGCTCCTGGTTCATTCTACAAGACTGGATTAATGCCTGGTACTTACAATATGATTGCAGTAATGGAAAATGGTCGTGAAATCTTACTACCTGACCCTGTTGAAGTTTCTATTGAACCACGTACTGGGCTAGATATGAAGATGCCAGGTTCAATCTTCGAGGATACCCTATATGCTGACTTTTTGACCGATAGTAGTCCTACGCCATTGCCTAATGCTACTATTGAATTATTGGACTTTGAATTGGCAAACGGTACAGCCCCTGTTGAAATAATAACAGATGAGAATGGATCTTTCAGCTATGGACCGCTCGCTACCGGTAACTACCAATGGCGTGTCGACATCGACCAGGACGGTTGGTATGAAGTAGAAGAAAACTTTACTGTTGGTTTAGATTCTGAAAATATCTCAATGGCAATATCTGTTCCAACAAAGCGCGATGTTGTAATTACTCTAGATGCAGGTGATACAGGATTAGATTTATCGAACAGAACTCTAACTTTCGCCAATGCTGAAAGTACTGATTTGAATGACTACACTGTTTATGCTGTTTCAGATGAGAACGGCACAGTCCATGCTGAAATCAACATGGGCCAGTGGATTATCTCTGATGAAAGCGATGAAGATTATGTTTTGTGGCATGAAGTTGAAGTCACAACTGATGACGTAGCGCTTGAATTAGAATATGCAGCTAGTGTTTGGATAAATGGAACCATTTGGTCCTTTGATCAGTTATTGATTACAGAAGGAACATTTGATTTACCATCCGATATCCCTGAAGTCAATAGGGATAGAGCATCAAATGTTGCGATAGTCGCTCGTTCTGGATTGATTGTGGTAGATACCATCTCTGATGTAAATGGAAGTTACTCTCTACGATTACCTGAGGGAATTGTATTCCACATAACTGCAGATAGTTTCGTAGGAGTGAATACTCTAACTGGTGGAATGTTAATCACCAACGCCTCACTAGTTACTAACACCGACTTGTTCTTGGTTGCTACAGATATAGTCCGAGGAACAGTTTGGCTAAGAGACGCACCTCTCAACGGCACTAGTGTGCCATGGGGTGACGGAATCTCAGGAGCATTGAATGTTGAAGTTATTGCAACAGATACAACCGGACTAGAATGGCGTGATGAACTTGATTCTGAAGGAACATTCCTAATGCACCTCAATGTGGGTAACTGGACATTTACAGTCTCTAATACTGACATGAATGTTGCTCCAGTTGTAATCGACACAGAGAATTATTCTGATCAGGTGGCTTTGGTGGCAGATCCAGCAAACATTACTCTGAACTTCCATGTATACTTGGATACAAACCTAGACGGTGTCTGGGATAATGGTACTGCGATTTCACCAGTATTCAATATTACATCAATCAATGAATACGGATTGAATTTGGAAGTAACCGAGGATATGTATAATTCAACTACTGGTGAACTTACTGTGGAACTATCAGTTGGAAACTATGTGATCATGATGGTTGAAGATGACCCGCGTGATGAAAATGCTAGTGACTACCGCAGAAAAGCAACTGGACTTCCAAGCATAGAGATTGGCCTTGCTCCATCAGGAGAGTCTATCGAAATTATGTTCTCTCCGGAATACCTTGTAAGCGGTACAATTCTGAAAGAAAGTGGATTCCCGATGAATGACTCCACTGTATGGCTACGCAATGAGGCCGGAGATGATCTTCATTCTCTAGAAACTGATGAAAATGGTACATTTGCAGAATATATACCTCAAGGTGACTGGTATGCCGAAGTGGCAGACTATGAATCGGACAGCAATGTGAGCGAAATTTTCCGTGATGTAATTTCCATCAATGGAGCTACCTCCGGACTCATGTGGAAGACAAAGACTGCAATGTTAGTTACAATGCAATTACAAGAAGATCTCACTGGGGTGAACGTCACTGCAACACGTGTTACTGCAGTAAGCCTTGATGGATTAGGTAATGTAAGCCTAGGTCCGTCTGACAATGTCGGAATGATTAGTGAATTGCTGATGCCAGGTAATTGGACTCTTACAATGGAGCGTACCGATAATCTTGAGATGTGGATTTTAGATGAAGGGGTACACAATTCATCTGATGCAATGGTTAACGGAACTTGGGATGCAGGCTTGGTCTTAGTTAGCAAGTCGGTCAGGGTTGGCGGTATGATATTCTGGGACCTTGACGAAAACAATCAAACTTCCTCCAATGAGGGAATAGAAGGAGTCAATGTTTCAGTGACTAGCGTTAGTGGTCTAAACGAATCTCTAATTACAGATGAAGACGGCGTTTGGTCTCTATTCGTTCCAATTCGTGACAATTACACAGTAGTTGCAACGAAGGAAGGATTTGCTACAGTTACTTATTCAGATAATAACAACAGCTTCTACACCGTCAATGATACACACGAAAGCCGTGACTTCGAAATGACTGCAGGAATGGTTTCAATTTCGGGTAATATAACCGACATTAGAGGCGCAAGTGACCGTCTAGAGGGTGCGACAATTACTCTACACCCTGCTAGTGGAATTAAGCGTGATTCAATAACGATCACTACAATCAGTTACGAAAATGATACACTCTCATGGAGTGGCATTGTTCTACCGGGTGATTGGATAGTAGTTGTCGAAGGAACTGATTCAGGTGTAAACGGTGGCGGAATTGCCATCGGTCTATTGGAAGCATCTGTGCAAGAGGGTGCATCTATTGATCTGGTTATGGAAACTGGTGGTCGATTGTTAATCACATCTAGTTGGACAACAATTGACAATAATGTGTACGATGCTGGCGATGTTGCTGAAGGAGTCGGTGCAGAGATCGATCTTGGTGATGGTATCACTTGGATTACTCAATTCGATAATAATGGTGAGCTAGATTTCTTACTACCTGCCTGTGAAGTAATGAATTGTGTGGAATTGGATAGTAAATTCGAGACAGTTCAGCATGACCTAAATCTACAGATGAATTACACTTCTGGAATTTCAGTTACTGTAATGCAAGACACTGCTGAGGACCGAGTAATGGAATTCATTAAGAAAGTCAACTCAAATTTGTTATTGGAAGTAATCTCTGTTACAGCGGGTACTGCTGAGTTCTCAAGTGAAAATATGACTACATTAGTAGCTATTGAAGATGACGACAATAATACCTACAATGTAATCACCCTGAAACTCGGATTAACCTATGAGGGAACTGAAATCTCAGATGATTTCACTGCGTCCACAGGACTCGGTGTTTCACAAGATTCTGCTGACTGGACTATTGAATATCTCAATGGCACAGAAGAATGGACTAGCGTCATGAACGTTGAAATGGGAATTGGATTAGATAATAATGATACTACCCAAGTGTTGTACCGTGAAGTCGACGTTAGGATTACATTACCATTACAAAATCAAACTCGAACATATGTTGATGGCCACGCTGTCAACATGAGGTTCGTTTCAGATGGGGGTATGAGTGAGGCTAGCGTTAGAGTTAGTGTGCCACAGCAATACAATATCTCTCTTGAAGGTGCTCCAGAGGATATAGGAGTGGCAGATGGTGGGGAAACTACAGTGACTCTTGTTGTTTCCAACTTTGGAAATGGTGATGACCTTACCACTGTAATTGCTATCCTTGAGCAAGATTGTATCGATGACGGGTGGGAAGTTACACCTCCAATCTCGAACATCTCAGTTGCTCCGGGTAACCCTCTCTCCCAAGCTTTCACAATTCATGCGGGAATAAATTCTACAGAATTAACCTGTAGTATTGATTTCACTGCAGAAAGTGCTGGTGAGTTCGAGATTCAGACAGATTCCACCAATGCAATGATTTCGATTGCTAAGTTATCGATTGTTACAAAGCAAATTGAACCATTTGCTGCTGATGCCATCGCAAACACTGCTGGTATAATCAGAATACCAATTGAAAACGAGGGATTCTTGACTGCTACTGATGTTATTGTGATTCTAGTGTCTGCTCAGGCAGGAACGGAATTCGATGAGCAGCAGACCACAATCACTGTGCCTGCAGAGGGAGTAGCGTATGCGGAATTCGCTTATTCTGAGATGCCACCTGGTAATGCCCATTTGAAGGTAACAGTAACTGCAGATGGTACTCAAGTTAGCGAAGAGGTACCTGATTACGAATTCAAGATAAAGTTCTCGAATATTGCTGAAAGCGAAGAATCTCCATTCTTGATGGTAGTAATTGTGGCATTGACTATACTGGTATTATACGGTGGTTTCAAGACTGCCCGTAAAGGATCATCTGGTCGCTTCTGAGTGAATAGATTTGAAAACAGCCAGTTTTAATTGGTAGATTTCGCATCTGTATGAAACATACGTTGAAGCATTAAGGCGTCAGCGTTGAGGTATGTGGGATGATAATGAACTCAAAGGAGTTGATTTCATTTCAGAACCAAGTGATCACAGAATTATGTCTGCCGTCGACCCTACTACTCTCGGCCATCAAGATGGTTGGAGGAGTGAAGTAATTGGTTGGGCACCTGAACCAGTAAGGGTTATTTCAAGACCCAGACGCAATAAACAACGGATTGCGAATGTTGGAATCTTCATGATTGTAGTTTTGATTTTCTGGGCGATTTGGCGCTCACAATTTCTGCTACTAGAGATACCACCACCTACTTCCGAATGGGCGTTTGAGGATGTTGGGGCTAGAGATTTGCAGGATTCCGGTTTAACCGGTGAAGGAGTTCGTGTCTGTATGGTTGACACCGGAATCGATGCATCACATCCCGATTTGGCTGGAATAGACCTTGTCTTCAAGGATTTTTTTACGGGTTCAACTGAGCCAATCGATAGGGGAACACTTTCGCATGGTACAATGATGGCCGGATTATTGGTTTCAGATGGCTACCTGAACGGGGTGGCTCCCGGTGTCACACTTGGTATGGCTGCAGCTTTAGATGATGACGGGGAAGGGGGGAATAGTGGTGACGAGTCTCTAGTTGCGAATGCAATTGAATGGTGTTGGAAGACATTTGAGGCCGATATCATTTCGCTTTCCTTGGGTGGAATTAGC
>Ga0308019_10001496_pt1 | contig 14078 bp, 18 predicted proteins | sample Neamet284_FD_203135 | JGI IMG/M metagenome (GOLD analysis project Ga0308019, IMG submission 203135) | Marine microbial communities from water near the shore, Antarctic Ocean - #284 | ecosystem: Environmental > Aquatic > Marine > Unclassified | place: Southern Ocean | collected 2014-10-01 | reverse complement strand
ATAGTTGACCATGTTTCAAAGCACCGTTTAGGTGGGCCATACTTAGCTGCACGATCTTGTAAAATTTCTTCATCAGTCATCTCATCGTCAGTCATCTTTACTCTCCTGCAATTCTCTTAAAAATTGTACAGCTACGTCAATGAGTACTTGTTCTGGTTGGTTAGATGCTGCGCACTCTTCCAGTATTACTTCGACATAGTTTAATTTTTGATTATCACTGATCGCCATTGTTACTCTCCTCATCATCTTTTATAATTTCAGTAACTAATTTGATGTAATCATCAACAGGTACAACATCTGTAATACCAGTTTTACTCGCGTTATCTAGTTGTGAAATCCAGACTGGTGTATTAGCTTGCATAATATAATCTCTATAAAACCCTTCTGCATGATCTGGGCCTACAAAGGTTGCTTTGATAGCTGTTTCACATACTGCAATAAACTGAGCTACAGTTATTGGAGTTGTATCTGGTATAAATGCTAAATCAGCAGGGTACCCATGATAGCTGTGAGGCATACCTGGATATCCCACAGCGTCTATCTTAACCAATAGTCCAACGCGTTCTCTCTGTAACGCTTTTATTAGACTACCTAAAGACATTTGGTATTGGCCGTGTTGTATATAATTAGGTATGCTATCTGTAAGTGCTTTTTTAAGATCTTTTGTATTAACCATAGCTATCTCCTTTTCGAACATTAATAGATATGTATATTAAGTAATGCCCTTGGGCGGAATTGAACCACCAACCTCCCGCTTCCAAACGCAGTCACTCTACCAGTTGAGCTACAAGGGCTCGTATTTAATTATATGAGTTCTTGATTGTTCGCTCTTTAGAACTGTGTCCTCTATGGGGTTCTAATTTATTGGGACACTTAGTTGCTACATCAGGCAGAGGTGTACCCTCAGTAATATACTTATCAAAAATATCACTGAAGACTTGTGTAATTTTATTTACGTATTTTTGGTGATAGTAGTGTTTGATAGGAATTTTTAAAATAACTTTTTTAAATTTAAGAATATCTTTTTGCAATTTTTTTATGCTCATATATTTTCCTCTCAAATTTTAATAAATTACGCCTCAGGTTTCTTATTATATAGGTTTTTTGCAGTCATTCTTCTACTAATTCCAGCACATTTTTGCCCACAAAATTTTGCATTAATGCTCATCATAGTGGCTTGATTATTACAAATTTTACAAATTATTTTATACACTGCTTTACGCTTGGTATAGGTACGTTTAATCCAAGGCTGTAGACCTTTCTTTTGATACGGCCCAATATCCTCTTGTATTTTAAACCTTTTCCACCACTGCTGCTCTGATTTGGATAGCTTCCAATTAGTTTTATTCTGTTCATCATATAGCTGTACAGCAGTCTCTTTAGTTATCTCCTGTTTTAAGGTTCCATCTGGTTTGTAGATTTTAATTCCAGAAATCACAGTACATCCCTTTCAATTTAAAGATAATAGAGGTCGTGTTCAGAGCTTTGGAAGTTCTCTTGCTTGCCTTGCGGTGTAAGCCAACCTCTACTATCTCGATACTATTTAATGATATGAGCTATTATTAATGACTTCAATCCACGAGGTTTATAAGTCTGGGATAACCAGATTAATTCATCTGTAGATAAACGTATAAGTTGTGCTTTTTTAAAGGGGATATTTACATATCTCTTTAGATCACCTACTAATATAAAATTATCACTCATAAATTTAATCGCCCATTTGCTAACATAGTTTCTGCTTGGGTGCATATCCCTACTACGGAACAATAACGACAAGCTTTGACTTCACCTGGAACTTCTTTAATCACTCCTACGCCACCATCTGCAGATTGACGCATAAGTGCTTCGTCCATTGTAGCGAAATTTTTAGTAGATTTAGCAGTACTGCTGGGGTTTTTATAATATTTGTAAACTGTATCTGAAGCCCAGAGCTCTTCATCTGTACATTCTGGCAAGCTCTCTTGAGGTTTATCTATAAGTGATTGATAAGTCTGTATTTTATTAGTAATCCATTCCTCAGTTTCTTGTGTACTCCACAATGGGTATTCTTTTGTTAATACACGTTGTTGCGGGTACTTTTTCCCATCCTGTTTAGCTCTAGCAGCTGACCAGTCTGTAAATATGTAGTTAATGTTGATGATATCACTAGTAATTTTATCTGGGCTAAGCCACTTATAAATACTACCTTGTTTAATGTAGTTATCCGCACTGCTGTCATAAATGTAAGTCCACACACTAGTAGACTTATAATCATTTAATACACCATCCAGCACTAGGTCATATTTACCAGAGACAATTGTATTAAGTATTTCCTTCTCTGCTCGTTGCTCTACGTAAACAGGCATTTCTCCAGGAGTAACTGTTTCTGGGTTAACTCGTATACTGTCTGTAACGCTATCTGCAGCTCCAAATACTTTTAGTGCTTCTAGTACATTCTTACGATCTGACCATGCTTCTTCACAACCATTATGAATAGCAGTTCCCATTCTAGAAGGGACTAGATCTCCAATATCTACAGTTTTAGCTAAATCTTTATTTTGGTATGCTAGAACTATTTGACGAATTGATTTAAGTAGTCCTGTAGCACTAATAACATTAGGACGGTCATCATAGTCATAGCTGTCATGCATTAGAAATACTGCTAGAGCTAGTGATATATTATTCTTATTAGTATATTTATATGCCATTTAATAGCCTCTCTGTTTTAAGTTCTTTAAGTTTTTGTTTATAATCACTGCCTTCCGGAAGTGGCAGTAACACAATACTATTTGGAAAGTTTGTCTGTGATTTAGACAACAGATCTACAGGAAACTTATGTGGATAAAAGTAACATTCATCATGTGATACTCCATACCATCTAGGAAGCCATGCAGCTTCTATTATGTCATTTCCTATGCATGTATATTTTTTGTCGATAAAAGATTGGTCTGGCTCCCAATCATCTGGGAGTGAATTTTTAATATAGCTCATGAGTTTATATACACATTACTAGTAGCTCGAGTTAGAGCAACATAGAATAATCGTGCACGAGTTTTAGGGTCTCTACATTTATTGATGTTTATTTTATCTATAAACACAGCTGGATAGGTCCCTCCTTGGGCTTTGTGAGTAGTACCTGCAAAAGGTGGACGTAAATCTGCTAAAACATTTTTTATCTTATAGAAATTTGTCCAGTTTTCTCTACAGCTATTTTTAATAGCTATATCCTTATACTCATCTAAAATTTTAGTAGCTGCTATTTTATTTTTAGGACTAAATACTATTTTTATATTAGATTTAGTATATTTATCATAGTCACCCTTTAGAGTGACTCGGTACCCTGGAATATTATACTGCTCCATTTCTGTATAGCTGCGTACATGTACTATTTCATTATTAGTTAATACAGTTTTATCGTCTTGCATAACAATACTATTGGCAACTAGTCTTTCTCCTGTGTAGAAGGGCTGAATAGTATCTTCTAAAAAGTATGCTGCTTTTCTGACCATAGTATTGTAGTTAACTGCTGAGTCATTAGTGTAGGTACACAATGGAATATCTACTTCAGCACCTGTTGTGTAATCGATATACTTTTCAACAAACTTAGTAATAAAATCTGCATGAGATAGCATGTGAATTCCATCTCCGGCAGTATTTAGAGTAGTTTCAATTGAGGGCTCTGTCTTTATAGACCCTTCAATGAATTGTCTAAATTCTGTAGCTTTATCTAAGATAGGGCTGTCACCTAACTGTCTGTGAACTTTAGTTAGTTTAAAAGTAATTAGTGAACCATCAAAGATACTACAAGTATCTGATGGAGGAGGTAGTTGAAACGGATCTCCTACAAATAATACTTTTAAATTTCTATGTTTTACAATATCTACGATAGCTTCTAAAAATTTATTACCAATCATAGACGCTTCATCAATTATGACAACAGAATCGAATGATATTTCACACATGCCTACTTTCTTTAATGATTCTTTTCCGTATTTAGTAAGGGAGGGTTTTAATTTAAATATAGCATGCCCAGTTGATACTGGTGCATCTACTATTTTAGATAAAACCGCTGCGGCTCTATTAGTAGTAGCGCATAGGGAAATGGGTAATAAAGGATTGTACTGGTTGATTCTATTAATAATTTCTCCAATTACTGTAGTCTTACCAGTCCCTGCTGCTCCTGTAAGTACGGCTACACTAGGGGTATTGGGTGGTGCAATATGAAATAGCTGGTTACATACCCCATCTACTGCATCAAGTTGATCTTTAGACAATTGGAAAGACATCGTTTATTTCCTTTACTGTGGCACGGTTATGAAGATGGATTAATTTATCCCATGATTTACCTAGTTCTAATGAAGCTTTCATAGGGACATGGGAAGAACGAATTGCATCGTCATTATTCCATTCCATTTCTTCTATTAGTACATCATTTAAAAATTTAATATGTTCAGGTGTATGCTTAACTAAAAAGTATCCTGCGTCATGAATCATATTGCAGGGGAGAATTTCAGTGCCGTAACCAGCATCTTCAATTCGCTTATTAGTAGCATTCATAGCTCGGTTGAGTAGCATTCCCCAGGACTGGGTAATTGCATTATTAGCACTACGAGCTTCTTTGTCTGCTTCATAGGGTGTTTTAGAGTTACCTAATACACACTTTGATATAATTGGAGTGCGTAATTTTAAACCAAAAGCACATTCTACATAGCCATGCTCTTCCATAAACTGTTTATTAGTTTCGTTAAAGTCTCCAGATACTTTGTAGAGTTCATGGAAGGCTTTTTCTATTTGAATAGCTTGAGGCATAGGAAATCCAGCTCTTTTATGTAGAGTATACGCCGTGCCCATATATTGAAGAGCAAAAGTAGGCCCTTTAGATTTACGCCTTAACTCTGGGTATTTAGTTTCAATAGAATTAACACTATCTACATCCATGGGATCTATATCAGGCATTTGATCTGCAAAATAAGTTTGAGCTCTCATAGAATGACCATCATAGCCATCTGTATAGACCTTAATCCTATTAGGATCTTGACTTAATATAGCTCCAATACGTTCCTCTAGAGCTGAGAAGTCAGCACCTGCAAATAACCACCCGTCGGGAGCTACTATGCAACTCTTAACGAGTTTACCCATAGGTCCATGAGCAGGTAGGTTTGTGAGGTTAGGGGAGTTACTGGCTAGTCTCCCAGATTGAGTACCACCAAGCTTGAGATTTCCATGAAGAAAATCTTCTTCTTGCATGAAGGCTTTAATGAAGGTTCCATTAATTTTACCTACTTCAGCTAAATTCTGTACGAATTGCAGTAGATCTAATATGTCTTCATTAGTAGTATGGTTTTTTAAATCCTTTAATGTCTCTCCTCCTGTAGCAGGAGCTCCTGACTTTGTTGTGTCAAGTACTGGGAGTTTTAATACATCAAATAATAAGGTAGCTAATTGTGTATGACTACTTGGATTGAACTGAACTTTAGCAAAGTCACTAACAGGTTTAACTAGCTTCTTTAGCTTTTCATTAGCTTTACGGCATGTATCCTCTTGTAGTTTGCTATTGAATAAGATTACACACGAGTTCTCTTGGATCTGCTCATTAAATATCTTTTCTTTTGCAGTGAGAATTGTATGTACTTCTTTAACTCTATCGGAGTTCATGGGTAAACCCACTAACATCATCTTGAGCAATGAATACAAACTAGGTTGGAATATTTCTAAGTAAGGACGTGATAGCGTTTCTGTATGGTATTTTTCCCACACATAAAAAGTAGCTAATGCATCAATGAGATTGTATTTTAGTATTTCTTTTTTAGAGTATTGAGAGATGTTATGAAGTTCTAGTGCGTAGTTTCCTACATACTCAAGAGCAAGCTCTTTAAGCCCTAGAGACACTTTTGTAGTGGCATTCTTAGCTAAGTAAGCCATGATCATAGTGTCATCAAAATCTTTAAAATATCTGAGACCCTCAATCATTCCAGCGTAGTCTGTAGAATGTTCCATCCACAATTTTCTAATAATAAGTTTTGTGTCAAACAGCCCACCATGGAATATAAGCTTACCTCGGTAACTTTCGAAGAACTTCTTCAAGTAGTAGGTACCAGTAATGGACAAATCGATAGCTAGTCCATCATGCTTAGTCCAAGCGAACGATATCGATACTATGGCATCGTCAAGGCTGAGGCCTGTAGTCTCTATATCTGCAGATAGTACTGGGTACTTATGCAGAGAGTCTAAGAGCTCTCTATCAGATCCATACTGGAATCCATATTCTGCAGAATTGATTAGAACAGATGTTCCTGTACCTGCTAGAGCCTTGATACCTAATGTAATTAGTTGTAAATTTTCAGGCTGCTTGAATAGCGATTTATAATTAGGAACATATACGCAACTAAATTTTGAATATCCATCATGCGCTCCTGATATTGCAGTTCCGTAATTAGCAGATACTTTAACTGTCTTAGTAATGAATTTAAAATAACTGCTGTCTGCTATAATTAAATTAGACACACTTTCTGGAATTTTACCAATCAGCTTGTCTAAATAAGCTTTAGCGGTTTTAGCAATTACTCTAGATGAAGTGTTATACATTAAAGGCAGTAGCATAACAGAGTCCTCAGAGATGCCTTCTTGTGCTAATGGTTTGAAGTAGTATTCTGAGAGTGCTGCTGTATTACACGAGTCTTCTTTAATAAGAAGTACTGTAGAAATGTCTGCCATAACGTTCCTTTAGTTATTCATGTATATAGTTTCTCCAATATTGGAGGGCTCATGATCAGAAGTACATACCCATATAATGGGGCAATCTATATTTGTTAAATCAGATTCTCCATGCAGATCAGTAAAATATATTAGAGCTTGTGTAGGATGCTTCTCTACATAATCCAATACAGGTTGGAATCTAGTACCTCCTCCCCCAGCAAATTTTAGATCTAGAATATGTGTACTTTGATCTATTTCATGAATTTTATGAATCATTGAATCACAATCAATGATTGTCATTTTTTCAGGATTAAACACTTGTTGAATACCTTGTATTTCACTTAGCATGCTTTTAAGTGCTTCGTCATCTATACTTCCACTAGTATCTATTGCGAAAGTTAGGTTTCCTAACCCATAGCTATGTAGACTAGGCAAATAAGTAGAAGAGTCATACCTTCTATTTTTTCTAGCCCATGAGTATTCTTCTTTAATACGTACATCTAGGAATTTGGCTAGGATTACTTGCCAAGGCAATTTAGGATTGAGTAGTTCTTCGATTCTTCTGAGTATCTCATCTGGAATAAGTCCTGCTTTCTCTTCACCAGATATTTGTGCTTGTGTTCTCGCCCTAATAATAACATTAGTAGTGGGAGAATTTAGATCACCATCATCTTTATCCGCACCATCTTCATTTAGATCTAACATTAGTTTGCTAGTATCGAAATCTACTTGATCTTTCATGAGCTCATCATAGACTTGATCTGTAGACCAAGTATGATCATATTTATTATCTATTAGTCCTCCAGTAGGTATTTCGAATCCTGCTTTGGTGAGCATATGATTAATAATATAATCACCAGCGCAGTTCCAAATAATAGGATCTCTAGACCCCCTACGTGATAGATGTTGAAATGCTACATGCCAACATTCGTGGGCTACTAGACCAGCAAACTGAGCAACAGATTGTCCTTTAATAAAGTCAGGATTGTATCTAATGACATGGCCATTAACATCTGCTGTTCGAGTATCAGAAGTAATTACATGTTTAAGACTAAGAGCAATGGTAGATATGAATGCTGATCTAGTCATTAGCTCTATCTTAGCTTTAAGTAATTTACCTTCTAATTCCGTTGCCATCTTCGTCTCCTTTAGGAACTTCTAATTCATCTAGAAAGAATTTTACATGAATAAAGCTCCCTTGCATTGATGAAATAGTACATTTAAATGGACAAGTTTTTAACCATGTTAAAAATTTTTCAATTATTGTTACTTGATTTAATGACATGAGGTTTCCTTAAAATATACCGGAATATTATAAAAACATTTTAAGTGTCTCTTCTAATGCAAGTCTTTCAGGCTGTACATTATTTGCAATTACTTTAGTTACTTTATTAACTCCATCTCCAGCTGTTGAACATCTAAGAACATTTAAAATTGACATATTAACGTTATGACATAATTGCTCATCATTAGTTAATTCATCATATTCAACAGATCGTAATCTGTGCATGTCTTTTTTAACTTTCTTATTATAAGAAGGTAGAGTTTTTTTAGTTTTTACCATCTTATCGGAATCAGACATTCGTGCTAGTCCAACATTAGGAATTGCTTTAAATTCTATTCCTTGTTCTTTAAATAAAATATTTCTAGCAGATTTTAGGAAATGGTGTTTAATTCCGCCTGGGTGACAACTACCCATTGCAGTTTTTGTTAAAGCATCGTATGGAATTTCTTCACCATCCCGATATTTTTGTAATTCTTTCATTAGACTTGCAGTTTCTATTGATAAGCAAAAAGGTTTTCTTTCTTCATCAACTGTCGGATCTGTCATTTGATCTCTCTCCTTGGTTATTAAAAAATAAATGCGATATTATATTCTATCGAGTCATATTTCATAAGACTTAACTGCATTGTGTCAAGCTGCGATTATTAAAAAATAAATGCGATATTATATTATGTTGAATCTGAATTTACTGCATCTGATTGCAAATTATTCCATGACGTTCAAATGTTAAAAAATAAATGTGATATTACATTCTATCAAGTCAGAATTAATTATATGTAACTCTATTGAGAGCAATTGTGTTAGGCTGCGATTGTTGCTTCATGTTTAGGTGTTAAAAAATAAATGCGATGTGATATTTAATTTAATTACATTTTATTTTATTAAGCTGCGATTGTTGCTTCATGTTCTTTCCACTCAATTTTATCAACTATAAAACGTCCGTACTGTCCGTTGTTGCGAGGTCGCCATCTACCAATACCAATAAATTGGCCTGCTTCTATTAAATGTTGTTTGAATATATCTTCAGTAACCATATGATCAAATATTGAAAATTCTATAACTCCTTTCCATTTATCAATTACTGGAAAAGATTTATAAACACGATTACCATCTCCACGTTTTCCACTTGAAGGAACAAATACTATTTCTTCTTTTACATCTTTTTCAAGGATATCTAATTCCATGTTAGCCATGGGCATAATGCCTGCTTCAAAATGTTTAGTATAAGTTGTTTTACCTTTACCTGGAATTTGTCTAGCCATGTATTTAGCACATTCAGCTAAACTATTTTTAAATTGCATTGATGGAATTACAATTTTTCCAGAATTTTTATCACTTAAATGTAAACGTTCTTTCCATGTTCGTTTTTCATAGTCGCCTGGTGTTTCTCTAGGCTTTTTATCTACCTGATATGGTCGTGATTGACTATATTTACTAGCACTAATTAGGTGACACTTTGCTGTTACATACATTTTAAATCTCCTTGTTAAATTTTAGGGGGTATTCCTTGAGATGAGATATTTCACTGCATTAAATTCGATTAAATCGCATTCAATTCGATTACGCTATACTAGGTCGTGTAAATTTGTTAAGGGGTAATCCTTGAGATATGTTATTCAATTGCACTGCACTTAACTCAATTACATTACGTTGAATTTTACTGAGGTAAATTTGTTATAAGTTTAATTGTACTTAGGTACTGCTCTTGAGACGCTCCATTCCACTATACTTCATTACATTAAATTTAAATCTGTCTTACTACGATACTGCACTGTTTAAAATATAACGGAGCTATTTTTAGTAATCCATTGAGTAATAGTTGGGTGCCCTTTAAGATCAGGAGTTCTTTTATAGATATCCTTGAATGTAATTACTTGGAAATCTAGAGGCAATCGGTTAATCGCAATTATGATTTTATCGATAGTTAGTTTTGTACAATTATGAGCTAGCATAGTAGTTACTGCATATTGTTCACTAGGCTCTGTAGGCACTTTCCATCCTGATTTAGGATTATCCATAATCTGCTCTATAGTCGGCAGATTCTCATATATTTCAGAGTAGGTTGTTAGTTCTACGGCTGCGCCTTCACCTACGGTTCCGGCTAGCCGAATAGTAGTAAGTCGATCTATCTTCTCTTCCGTTTTAATAACTTTAGATGCAAATTCCCATGTACGAGGACAAGGGAACGTTAGTTCATTACTTCCTGGACTAAATTTATGTAGAAGCTCTGGTTTAAATTTAATTAATGAGATAATTCTATGATCAATATCATTAGCATTAGCCCAATCAATCCATACTTTGTGATCGATGCGCATTCGATAGTGATTTAGTCTAGAAGTAGTAGCTGTACTTTGGGTATTTACAATAGCTCTATCTGTAGTTAGATTACCTGCTGCAGCTATACGGCATCTAGGATGTAGTTTGTGGCTATACACTGCTTTATCTAAAATGATTTTATATGCTGCTGCCTCTGCTTGTTTAGTTCCTGAATTAAATTCATCTAAAAATAAGAGCCATCCTTGATAACCTTCTGGAATAGGATCTGATTCAATTGGAAAATACTCTGGAATATGAAATGTCATTCGTCTCATATTAGTCCTATCTGTTATTACTCCAGGATATCCTTGCATATCTACTGGCTCACATTGAGACACCCTAAGATCAATTACTTTGAGTTGAAATTTCTTAGCAATATTGCGGATAATATCTGATTTACCCATACCTGGGCTAGAAGCTACCATCGGAGTAAGCCCTGCTGTTAAGTCTTTAATTAAAGCTTCTTGTAGTTCAACTGCATTGACCTCAAACATTCTATTTTCCCTCCAATAAATTGGTAGTTAATCTAGTTCCAAAAGAATCTGGTACAGCTGGGTTAACCACCTCAGCCTTTTTTCCTTTAGTTGGGTATTTTCTAGCTAGTTTAGCTGGTTCCTTTGGTAGGTATTTATGTAAGGACTCAGGCCATACTTTTCTAAGTTGTAGAGATCCTGTATACATTTGAGTAGTATCTACTAGGTAGTTACTGAATGTTGTTTTCTCCTGCCTTAATATCAAGATATCATCACAAAGTTTTGCTGCTTGATCGTATAATTTAGGATCTAATTTACTTTTATACCCACCGTGATAGGCATAGGATCCTGTAATATCTTTGGGGTTAATAACAGATTTTTCAGTAGTTGATTCCCACTGCTCATTTACGGTGACTTGATCTCTATTCTCATCAGTAACTTTTCCTTCTTGATTTGCTGGGGTATATTTAATTTCAACAGCATACTGTCGGTCATGTGCAATTAGTTCAATTGGCAACTGATCAATTATGTGCTGTAGTGGTTCTAGTAAATATTTTCTATTAAGTGCAGCAATCTCTATTTTACGTTTGTTCAGCTCTTCCTCTGTTTTTTGGTATAAGTCTCTTAGGATCCTATCCCTTGTTTGTCTTAATTCGTAATCTCCAATTCTCATGTAAATTCTCCTTCTAACATATGGTTTAGACGATATGTGTCTATCTGTTTACGGATTTCACAAAACTCACTATCGTGCATATCCGCTGAATATTTAATGGAACTACTGATTAGTGTTTCATTTTTTATACATTGGTTATCCATTCGCCAATGTTGACATGCTCTGTTCTCACAATAATTAACTACAAAATAAGCCATTGAATTACTCCTAGCTATGAGCAGTATTAAGCCTTATGAATATTATAATGTTAAGTATGGGATGGTTTAGATAAAAAAAATGGACCCCCCGAAGGGAGTCCAAATCCAAGAGTTTCCTCTTGACCTCAAGGAGAAGAGGCTATGCTCAATTAAGATAACATATAACTACTGTTATAAATGCAAATATCCAAATCTGTACTAGCTTTAGTTACTTTCAGATTCGAATCACCTGTTATTTGTCTAAGAATGTCTTCAAACAAATCACTTTTAGCAATCTCAGCCATGATTTCTCTATAGGTCTTACAGACTTTTTGTAGATAATTAGGATTAAATACAAAACAATCATGAATATGACTTAATTGAAAGTCACAACGCCGGATCATTTCCCTAGCCACATAACCGTCAATTGAATGGATAACATTAGGACAAAGAGATCTAAAATTGTCAGATTTAGTTTGATGATACCACCTCAAAGGGATGTCTCCGAACTCCATATCTGAATATACACCGTTTTGGTCCTCAATAACAGCGATATAGACTGTATGCCCATCAGGCATAATCCATGAATGGTGATCTGCTTTGGAATTCCAACATTTATTAATAGTATTCATAACGTCTTCAGCACCTGGAAGTAGCCCTTCCATTACTTCATAGAATACTTTTAACTCTTCATCTGATAATAAAGATTTAGGCTTAGCTCTAGAATTATAATAATGAGTCATTACGACTTGTTTAACTATTGGCCTAGAAAGTGGCTTTGGGAGCTTTTTATTCATCATATTAGCTACTTCAGTATATAGATCATATCGTTTAGTAGGATCTATGCAATTAACATATCTAGCTGTTTCTTTACATCCAGATATTACTGCCATAATTTGAATCCCAGATGCTGTAGCGTCAATAGACATTACATATCCGGTAGGATTATGATTAGTAGTATCTTTTAAAGCTCTAAGTGCTTTTCTACCAAGAATAGGTTCTTCCCATTTAATCTTAGTTATATCCTGTTCAGATACCCATTTAACACGCTCTGCCCACGTAAGCTTATCTTTACCAGCATGATTAGCTATAGCAATGTACAGATTAGGCAGTTCAGTAATAAGCTCTTTTTCATGCATAGATAATAGAGCCTTACCGTACTCGTTACTTTGAAGATTAAGATCATAGCCAGAAGAGTAACTTCTACCTCTAGAATCATATCGCCATACAAAATAGAAATGTTCACCTAAATATTGATCCATGACTTTTAAGAATTGCTTCTTATTCATAGTTTCATTAGTTTGTTTTTCAAATAGGTAAGTTTCGTTGTCTATTTCCCACGGTATACTTTGTAACTTATTAATAACATCATAAGCTAATGGTTCTTCATGCCTATTAAAATGGCTACCTAGAACTAAATTCTTATTTTCCCATAACCAACCGCCGTTATAATTATCTTTCCAAGGAAGAGGCTTTTGTTTCATAGGAGGTAGATATTGTAATTTATCTATTTTGTTTCTAGTTGCATAGTCTATTTGAAAATTAGGAAATACATACCAATGATCATTTTTCTGGTTAAGGGTATACAGAGTTATATGTTGGCATTCTTTTAAAAAGAGGAATCCCCAAATAAACGCTTTATATCCATTAAACCCAGCGTATTTACCTATTTTTGTTGCAATCATTTGTAAAGGTTGATTAATAACATCTATTAATAAAAGACTAACAATAGAATTAAAAATCTCTTTATGTTCTATATACTTATTTTGATTTAAATCTGTTATAGCATTAATGATTTTTGATTCCATATCCTCAGGCATTTTGCCTCTAATAGAATCCATAATAATATTTTCAGCTAGTCTAGTAGACCAGGTTGTTTCTATGGAATATTGATCAATATTTGTACTCACACCGTTTCTCCTTGATTTTATACAATAAAAGCCCTTAAGGACGAATCCTTAAAGGCTTTAAAACAAACAAAACCACCAAGTAGCTACTTAATCTCCATTTCTAGTACGGAGTATTCTCCTGTAGTGTAGTTGTATACTTCAACTTGCACTGGGCCACCGGTATCTGGATGAGTATATTGTATTTCTACATCGTTTGATTCATTCGAATCAAAGTCATATACTTCTATATCCATACCAGGCTCCATTGATTCAGTTGATTCTATGGTAGCTCTTGTACCAGTATCTATAGATATATCACTACCGGTATCAAGATCTATTCCATCCCATGCAGTAGCATTAGCGGATATAAAGTGTCCACCGAAGTAGATAACTGATAGAAATAGTATTACCCATGCGGCTAATTCGAAGTTCTTCTCCATTTTATCCATGATTTATCTCCTTTAATTCTTTATCCAATAAATTATAAGTAGTTTTAATAGTGTCAAGTTGGCTCCTTAGAGATCGTATTTCTACTCCTTTGTCCCACAGTTGATCTTTTATCTTGTTATACTTAGCTGTAGTAGCGTCTTT
>Ga0308019_10001495_pt1 | contig 14092 bp, 13 predicted proteins | sample Neamet284_FD_203135 | JGI IMG/M metagenome (GOLD analysis project Ga0308019, IMG submission 203135) | Marine microbial communities from water near the shore, Antarctic Ocean - #284 | ecosystem: Environmental > Aquatic > Marine > Unclassified | place: Southern Ocean | collected 2014-10-01 | reverse complement strand
AACTTCATCATCCCCATTATCTATAAACCCGAATGGGGCTATGTCATCTTCTATTTGTTTTATCTTATCTGCCATTAGGCTAATTCTTAAATCAATATCGTTTAATTCTTTGAAGTTCATCTGAGTAGAATACCAGGCAAACATCACAAGTCCCATTACTAGGTCATCCGTTGCTCCACCTTCGGCAGCCCACGAAGTCCCTTTTACAATAAATTGTGCTAATTCTGATATGGTCTCCAAATCGTTAATGACAAGTTTATCATTTTCAATAAGGTCTTTGAGATTAGAACATCCAATTGCCTTGACTTTCTTGGTCATCTTCATACCAAGTTTGTCTTTAACTCCAGATTCATTTATAGTTTCACTATATTCTAAATCATAGTGTAGTATATTTGCGACTTCTGCCCCAGGTCCATTTGATTCTATAAGAACTGTCGCATTATTAAACATTTGGGCTACTTGCAGAATAAGTGTAGGTAAAAGCATAGGAGAAACTGTATTTGACCTATACTTAGCAACTTGTGTAAATGGAAGTTGTGTAATATCAATTACATTCATAGTAGAGTAATCTTGTCCTCTACCCTCTGCAACATCCACTGTCATAAAGTAATTATGTTCTTGAACTGGCTCCACATATATATCAAGTTGTTCTATGCGACTTATTGGATTCTTAACTGCCAATGCGGCAAGTTTACTTGCAGATATTAACGTCCCGGCTGAGCCAAGAAATTCACATTCAAACTCTTGTCTAAATTGTTCTTCACTTGTGTTTGAGATGGTCTGCTTCTTCCAAGCGGCATCTCTGTTTGGTACATCCCACCAATTAATTTCAAATGGCTTATAATGTGAATTGCCTTCTGTCGCATCAGTCCACATCTTATAGAAATGATTCATTCCATTTGGTGTAGATACGATGATAACTTTTGAGGTATTACCAGAAGATATAGTCGGATATACAGAACGGAAGAAATCTTCTGCCATATTCTGTTGAACGAATGCAAACTCATCAAGAAAAATTAGATTGAATGAGAAACCACGAATAGAGGAGGATGATGTTGAGCCTGCAAGAATTCTTGAACCATTTTCAAGTTCTATTGAGCCTTTGTTCCACTCACAAACTCCTTGTTGAAGAAACAACGGGAGTTTCTCATATGCCATCTGTAGTCTGCCCAACAATTCTCGTGACGTTGCAGATTTATTGGCTAGAATAGCGACACTTTTTTGGTCATTAAATAATACGTACCAGAGCATATACGCAAGACTTGTCTGGGACTTACCTGACTGTCTTGGGCATTTAACTATTGTAAATCGTTCATCAACTAAAGTCTGTATTAAATCTTCTTGAAATGGCCATAATTCAAACTTCATTAACCCTTTATCGACATTAACAATGTGGATGTGGTTTTTAATGAAATGAATCGGGTCATCTCTACATTTTACGTATTCTAGAATTTCCGCTTCGGTAAATTCTATAGGTACATTAACTCGTTTAAGTAGGGGGTTCCCTAGATAAGTAGTAATCGTCATAATATAAGGTTACCTTTTATTCAGATGTTGGTTCAATACCACCTTCTTTTTCAATAATTTGTTTCATCAGAAATTTCATTCCGTCGTCTAGTTTATCTAGTTTTTCATTTAAGGATTGTTGAGTGATAACCATTCCATCAAATAGTTTGTTGTACTCAGCATCCTGTTTATTTCTCATCTCAATTTGCTCTAGTCTTGCCGCAAACTCAGAATTTGTCTTTTCGCTCATTTCAATATAAACTACCATTCGTTCAACATCTCGTATCATATCCATCATAGAAGTGATACCGAATAGTATTGCGGCTACGCATATGACCTGGACCACAGTCTGAATAGTGTTATTATTTACTTGTTTTTGGTGCATTGTAGGTTCCTCTTGGGTCATAGGGAATAAATAAGTCTAGTCATTAATCTTATCGTCACTTATTGTCTTTCCCTTTAGTATATTTTGCAAATCCGCAGTAGAACCTACATATAGATTGTTGACGTTGGTTTTAGGTGCTTCGCCTTCTCTCATATTCTTCAGTTCTTTTTGCATCTTTAGTAGTTCCATAGTCGTATCGGATACATTTTTTATTAGGCCACTAGCGACTTCATATGCTCGTGGATGTTCCATTTCTTTTGCAAGTTCTAATATTCCCTCTATAGCCTCGTTACCTCTTTCAATGAGATTATAAAGATTGTCTCTTGCATATCCATAATCTGTATCTAAATCACCCTTATGTGAATCAGAAATCTTAGCCGTCCTAGGAGTTAAGCCTCTCTCCCTGCGAACACTCATTATTCTATCGTTGTCAGGAGCGGGTATAATCTCAGGGTAGTCCGGTTGCTCATAATGTTCTATGATATCATCAACCTTCGCATTCAATTCTGCATCTAATCTAGCGTTTACTGTTTTCTTCGCCATAATGTATAACTCCTAATCAATCAAGCGGCCACTTCACTGGCGCCATAGTATCTACGTCATCTGGGTTTTCTGGGTCATCTGGATGGCCTGCTTCTATTGCCACAGTCCAATTATCATCTGCATCAGAACCCCAAGGGTCAACGCTCATATTTACTTGTTCGAGTGGTGCTTCCCCATCTGCCGGGTCTAGCGAACCAACCATATAATTTGTAATAACCTTTTTGATAATTCCTTGCTCGTGTATTGGTGGATATAACCAACCACGAATTAAAAAGTCTAATTGCCAATTGACAATTCGATGGTCGCCAAAATTACCTTCAAATTCATCCGTCATTGTGACACCTGTTAATTCGATAGGAATATCTCTCTTCATATCTAGTTCAGGAACTTCTTCAATAACGACATTGAAATCTGGTTGAAAGTATGGTACAATTTGCTCTATAATCTGTAAGCCATCATCCATCAAGTCGCAATAAACATCTAGTGTAAATGTGAAGTTGTATGGAATAGGCGATAATATCGTATATGCTTTGTCTGTGCCAGTCCTATTAAATCTATGTGTCTGCATCTGATTACCCGCACGGGAGTAATCTGCTTCAATACCGTTCAGAATAAATCCCATTCGTGGGACTTGTTTGTTTTTTGCTGAATCTTTAACCAGCCTTGCCAGATATTTCTTCTGGGACTCATATGCTAGAGGTACTCGAATATCTTTAATTAGTGTACCATCTGATTCGGTTCTTTGAACGTGAATATTGTTAAACACTGAGCCAAACGCAATAATGAGTTTCTTCGTTGTTCCGTGGTAAAAAGTAGTTCCAAACATTAGTTAGTACTCCCAAAAGGATTCATCTCTGATAAATCCAAAACATCATCATCCATAGTATCCCAATCTGGTGTACCAAGTTCACTGTCGATTGCGGCCTGTATTTCAGCCTCTACGCCTTCTATTTCAGCATCAACAACATCAATTGCTTCACCACCATATTCCCAAGGTTTAAGCGTTAAAGTCCACACGTGTTGTGGGCCTTCTGGTGTCGGATAGAATGAACTGTCATTGCCGACAAATGTTACTTCAAATAATGCTTCTGCATCTGCAAAGTATAACAAATCTCCTGCAATTGGTTTATCATCGTCTGTAGCCGCTGTTTGTTCTGCAAAGGAGGTCTTCGTAAAGGAAACTTTCATTTCGTCTGTTACAGACACACCAAATTTGCCGTAGAAATCTCCGACATCTCCGTATTCTTGGTAATCGTCAATCAGGATATTAAACTGCCATACAGTATCAAACTTGCTTGTTGGGTCTTCTCCAAATATTGGGTCGAGACCAGTTCCATACTTCCGCGGAAGATACTTTGCTGTAAACCCAATTACGGCAACTACTTCTTCAACGATATCCTTAATCATTGGCGACTTGGACATATTATCGAACATTCCCATCGTATTATCCTACTAAGAAATTAACTGGAAGTTCATAATTAAGTGAAAATTCTTCTTGAAGTTTTTCAATCTCTTCTTTCGCTTCATCCCAAACTTGTTGACCATTTACTGTAATCCCACCAGGTAATGGCATCCCGTCAAATTGTTTCATATTTGCACCCCACTGTTGCTTTATTTGAGCAGTGGCATACTTCTTAATCCATTCATCGTTGTATACATCTACAGCGAATCCGGATGCTTCGTCTGGAGTTACGGCTTTCCACGCTCTTAGAAGCATAGAGTGTCCTGTAGTCCAAGTACCTGAAGCGGTTTCACAAGCGGCTTTAGTTAGTATCGTATCATCTGAACAAACAGGTCCAATGATTTTGCCAGAGTGTGAATGTAATTGATTTGTTGCTTTGTTGAATGAGAAAGTTCTGTCTGGATTGAAATAACTAGAAACCATATCTAAATGTTCCATTGTTATTTCATAATATGCCATACTAACTTTGGTCATATCAAACATCTCATCCGCCATAATCTTGTAGCGGACATCATTCATTGCTTCTGAGGAGAATCGTCCTGGCTCAAATATTCTAGTTACTGCTATAATTGATTCATCTAGCGTAATATACTGATTAGTAGCATCCGTAGCCGTGAACTCTACAGTAAGAAACTTTTCCTCTGCACCATCAAAATGTCGCTCAATGAAGAGTTGAATCGCATCATCAATTCGGTCGAATGCCTGTATAGGGTCGACTTGAATTTCTATCTTAGGAGAACCTAGTTTCCTAAAAGCATAATCCATTAACTCCTGTGCTGTCTGTATTTTTGCCATAATTTACCTCGTATTCATTTCTTGTTCTATTTATGTTGTTTCAATTCTTTCATAATTGTCTTGTACTGCTTCCTAATTGACCACCGAAACCTCAGTATCGTGTAGATAAACATTGAAATTGTCATTGAATATCCAATATGGATTACTGCCTGAATCATATGTGGTTGTCCGTGTTGGTCTACGGCCATCATTGCTTCTGCTAACTCAGGATAACAAAGGAAACAGTTATATGAACTGTAAAATGTTATGAGGGCTCCAAGCAATATTGCAGAACGGGCCCAACAGGAATAATACTTCCTGTGGCGTAGTGTAAAAAAGAATGCACCGAAGGCTAATGCTGTGACTATTATCGAGAGATATTTCTCGACTTCAAATACTAGTGTAGTGTCCATTATAGTTTCATCCGCTCTTTATCCAATATATCACAAGGCCTATACCTGCGGACAATACTAGCCAAAAGAGTCGTTCTCCGTTACCTATTTGCATTTTGCTAGTCGATATATCTATTTGCTGGTCATCGGTTTGGTCAATAAGTTTATCCAACTTCTTTTCGATGCGGTCCACACTATTGTAAACCGTTTTCATCTGTTCTTCAAGTCGGGTAATTCTCTCTTTCATATTATCGATACCGGACCACAGTCTCTCTAGCGTTTCGATTCCTGTGTCCATATTTTCCCTAACGTATATATAATTGTGTTACTTAAAAGTATTTCTATAGCCTTTCTATTGGCTCTAATAGTATTTATATAAAAGTGTGAGTTGGAGATGATATTATGAATAAACGAATTTATGTAGTGGGTGATGTGATGCTAGACACATACTGGTCAGGAGTCTCGACCCGTATCTCGCCTGAAAGTCCCGTACCTGTAGTTGATGATGTACAAATCGAAAATCGACTAGGAGGCGCTGGTAACGTCTGCCAGTCGCTTAAAGTATTTACAGACGATGTAGTGCTTTTTTCTGTGGTGGGTCTGGATAGAGAGGGTGGTCTTGTCGCCCAACTGCTGGCTGAGAACGACATTGCAAACGACTTGTCTCTGGGCCCAGAGTCAAAAACAGTCACTAAAACACGTATACTGTCGAATGACCAACAACTCTGTCGATTAGACAGTGGGTACGTTAAAGACGCTCCTCCCTCATTTGGAGAGTCACCAGACGTTGTTATAATAAGCGATTATGGTAAGGGTACGATAACACCTGAAGTAATTGACAATATTATCTATGATAACGACTGCCCTATTCTAGTTGACCCAAAGGGAACAAACTGGGAAAAATATAGTGGTGTCTACGCAATAACTCCTAATAGAAAAGAATTTGAAGATGCGTATGGAGAATTGACATTTGAAAACGCTACAGATGTTATAGAAGAATTGGACTTACAAGGAATTCTAATAACTCTAGGTGCAAATGGAATGTGGTGGATTGGTAGAGACGGCACATCTATTATAAGACCAGTACCTGAAATCGACCAAGTTCGAGATGTTACTGGCGCAGGAGATACAGTAATCGCAACCTTTGGTCTATTTCTAGATAGGGGGATTACAGTTGCTATGGATTTCGCAAATAGGGCCGCTGGTAATGTTGTAACTAAATTGGGTACATCGACTCCAGACAAGGAGGCCGTTGTTGAGACTGTAGTATTCACAAACGGGTGCTTTGATATAATTCATTCAGGACATATCGCCTTGCTCAATCAGGCATCTTCGTTTGGAGACAGGCTGGTGGTAGGGCTAAATAGTGATGCTTCGATGACTCGAATTAAACGAAAACCTGTTAATAGTCAAGAAGAAAGGAAGAAAGTATTAGAAGCAATTACAGGAGTTGATAATGTAATTATATTTGAAACTAATACGCCATATGACTTGATTAAATCATTAGAACCTGATATAATAGTAAAAGGCGGTGATTACACGATTGACCAAGTTGTCGGAAACGATTTAGCAGAGGTCAAGATTATTGATACTATTAAAGGCAAGAGTACAAGTGAAACAATAGAGAGAGCAAAATATGTCAGATAAAATTATTAAAGGATGGGGTCACGAACTCATCATTGAAAGCAATGAAACCTACTGTATGAAACAACTCTGTTTCTTTGCAAAGGGACACAAATCGTCCTTTCACTTCCACAAAAACAAAACAGAAACTTGGCTAATCCAAAAGGGGTCTGTTTCAGTTGAAATGATGGATATGAAAGATGCGACCACTAAAACTATTATTTTGAAAGAGGGAGATACGCTTCATATACCGCCAATGACTCCTCATCAAGTAACTAATCTAATCCCAGAAACAGTTATCCTCGAGGCATCTAGTAAAGACACACCCGAGGATAATTATCGTATTGCACCTGGAGATTCTCAGAAACTAGGAAAAAGGCCTACTCAGTTTGTCCACGAGGACATAAAACCAGGCGATTATACTAGGGGAGAAAAACGAAACATTATGGCCTAGAAGGAATAGAGAATCCTGCGTTATCCATATTTGCACAAGTGTACGTTTGATAATGCAGGGCTAATTCTTCTGGCATAGGCTTATAACGAATATCGTCATCATCAGCAACAATTTCTTGTGCTAACTCAAGGAATGAACGAGCCTCGCCCGTACCAATATTATATACGCCACTTCGTGCTTGACTCATTGCATTTATTGTACAATACACAGCCGATTCAACGGGAATAAAGTCTCGTTTGAATTGGTCTGAACCAATAAACAAAGTAACTTTACCAGTTTTAGCATATTGTTCTCTCATCCAACAAGGAGCAGATTTCATACCATCTTTATGTTGTTCGTGTTCCCCATTTGAAGTAACATTAAAATATCTTAGACCAACAATTTTGGCGTTGTCAAGAGCATTAAATTTCCTCTGGTATCTATCTGCTTGAAGTTTTGATAATGCGTAATAATTGTTTGGTGTGTAATCATCACTCTTATCATCAAACTCGGTCCACTCTTTATCGATGTCCCCATAGACAGCGGCAGAAGAAGCATAGACCATTGGAACATTATTCATAGCACAAATGTCCATAAGATTGCAGGTATATTGATAGTTATTTTCCATCAAATATTTCCCATCAGTACAAGTAGTGGCACTTTCAGCACCAAGATGATAAAGTTCTTTTACCATTTTATTCTGCACCATAAATGAGAACAATTCAATAAATTTAGATTTGTCTATGTAGTCTTGGAATTTAAGGTGTTTGATATTATGAATTTTTCTTGGGTCAGACAAATCATCAACTAGAATGATATTCTCTATTCCCCGGTCATTCAAATTCTTTATCAAATGAGTACCAATAAATCCTGCTCCACCAGTAACGACAATTAATTTATCGCCACCGAACTGCCCGATTGCATCTTCTGGTGGGGCTTGCTCCTCTGGGTCAGGCAGACGTTGCATCAAATTCTCAGTTTGTGGTGCGGCGTGTACCTCTAACACTTCATTTTCTTCATCTAAATCGTGGTTTGGGTCATCACCCATTACGTGGCCATCTCTGATATTCATCATATCTTCACTCGTAAGTTGGCTAACATCTTTCTTATCAGTCATCTTTTTTCTCCTTGTTTTTCACTTCAATAATTAGATTATTATCTGGTATGTACAAATATTCAATATCACTATCCCGTAAAGTTCTGATAGCATCATCAATTGTTTCTACCAGAGGTTCACCACCTAAATTAAACGATGTATTAAATAAGATAGGTACTCCAGTTTGAATGTGAAATTCTTTTATCATTGCATAGTAAATTGGATTCTGGTGTTCTTTAACAGTCTGAATCCTACACGTACCATCTATATGGATAATTGCAGGAATCATTGCCGCGTGTTCTTCAGTAGCACAATTCATTGCGTACATCATATGAGGAGATTCTTCCATCCCTCTCATATCGAACCACTCATTGGCGTGTTCGTGAAGAATACTTCCTGCAAATGGTCGAAAATATTCTCTGTGTTTTACTGAGTTAACGTAATCTTTTCCTTCTGGTGTTCTTGGGTCATATAAGATAGAACGATTACCCAATGCTCGTGGACCATTCTCACACTTGCTTTGAAACAATGTAACAATATTCCCTTTCAAAATTAATTTAACAGCATCTTCTGGAGTTTGATTATTTGTAACAGCGGTAGCACCATAGGCTTTCGCAATCTCAACAATCTCATCATCAGTTGATTTCACTTCTGGACCAAGAAACAATGACTCGCCAAACGGACGAACTGTTTCATCTTTAGTAACATTGTAGTGAATAAGTAATGCCGCACCCATAGCGGTACCAGCATCATTTGATATAGGCTCAACATATAGGTTAATGCCTTCTTCCTTTAATTGTTCAAGATACCAATAATTAGCAACACAATTTAGACCATAACCACCAGAAATGACAACATTTTTATTGCCACTCATTGCTACGGCTTTACGAATGAGCGTAAGTACCATTGATTGAGATTCAGTTTGAATAGCATATGCCATATCTCTACGATTTTGTAGTAGAGTTACATCACCCTCCATCTCCTCTTTTGTACTTATTAATGATTCGTATCTGCCTTCATTGACAAGAGCACCATTAGGATAAGTTGGAATAATGACATTTCTATCAGTAGTCAACCACTTTCCACTTGGTCCGCCATCTGTGTAAATTGCAGGAATATCTTCGTTATATTTTCCGTAAGGGAAAAGACCCATAGTCTTTCCTGCTTCAATGGGCTGCCATCCACAATATTGTGTAACTGCCTCATATGCTTTTACGATACCACCAGAATCATCAAGAACTAGTTCGTGTCTGCCTTCTTCTGCTTCTCGACCAGAATCCATATCTGCTTTAACAGAGGGCCAAGGACCACGACCACCTTGATGTTTATAAAGAGTTTTAAACCTGTCTGGATAAGCACAATCAAAAATTGACTCTAGTTCCCAAGTCATTTCTTCTGCACCATTGATATTCATAGGAATGAAAGTTCCTGCACCATCAACAATAAGAGCAACGGCTGATTCAAAACCACTTCGATAAAACGCACAAGAGGCGTGCATCTTGTGATGCCATTTATCCATCATTATTACTTGGTTATCCGGGTCGTTAATCAGTCGTAATTTCCGAGCAAGTCCTACTATCACGTTGTCGCCACTAAATTCTACTCGACTTTCATCGGGTTGAGTGTGACTAACAACAAGATAATCAATCTTATCGGTGTATTCTAGAATTTTAACAAGGGAGGCATAAGGACCACCATCATATTTTTGTCTTGAAAGGCGTTCTTCTTCGATAGAGAAAACAATCTCTCCGTCTTTCAATAAACATACCCCACCATTGTGGCCTCGGGCAACACCTGCAATCCATAAACTCATTTTTGTACTCCATTATATAATTTAATTAGAATTTTTGTTTCTGGCACCCAACAATATTCCATATCGGAAACACTTAATGTCTTTATGGCATCATCAATAGTCTCTACTAATGGTTCACCCGACAAATTAAATGATGTATTGAATAATATTGGTACATCTGTAATCTTATGAAACTCCTCAATGAGTTCGTAGAAATTACTATTGTCCTCTCTGCTTACTGTCTGTATTCTACACGTATTATCTATATGACAAATAGATGGCACTAAATCTACCTTATCTTTCTTAACATCAACCGCATACATCATATTAGGAGATTCTTTTAGTCCCTTCATATCAAACCATTCGTGGACATATTCTTTCAATACTGAACCAGCAAATGGTCGGAAATATTCTCTACCCTTCACTTTGTTCACTATGTCTTTACCATTTTTTATAGTAGGATTGAATAATATACTTCTATTACCCAATGCTCTCGGTCCAGACTCAGAACGGCCTTGAAATATAGAAACGATATTCCCTTCTTTAATCAGATACGCAACATCTTTGGCATCCGCACCAGTCATTTCACCACCATATTTCTCAACTTTCTGGCGTATATCCACAACATCATAATTATAATCTGGTCCTAAATATAGATTATCATTTCTTTTCCTAACAACGTCATCCTTCGTCACCAAATAGTGTTGCAGTAAAGCGGCGCCAGTGGCAGTTCCCGCATCGGAAGAATTTGGCTCTACATACAAATTGATGCCAAGTTCGTTTAACTTGTCTAAGTAATAATAATTAGAAACGCAGTTGAGGGCATAGCCGCCACTTAATACAACATTCTTATTAATATTCATCTTGGATGCGTTGATGATTAGATTTAATACTTGTTCTTGTGTATCTTTTTGTACCTTGAATGCCATATCCCTTCTAAAACTAGATTTGGATAAATCTTCGGCCCAATCCATATCATTCAAAAACTCAAATTCATCTTTAGATATATTAATACTTGTACGATGTGGATATTGGACCTTTATCAAATCTTTATTAGATGTATTACCACGGAACAAGTAAGGTAGGCTATCATTCTCTTTACCAAATGCAGATAAGCCCATAGTCTTTCCTGAATCATTTATGTGAAATCCACAATAATCTGTGACTGCATCCCAAACTTTTCCAATTCCAGCGCCATCATCTGCTACCAGCATAAATTTCTCATCTAATAGTTCATCGTGACACTCTGGTATGTGATAACTTCTTCCCTTATCACATCCTAATTTTTTATATAGAGTATTAAATCCTTTTGAATAGGAACAGTCGTAAATACTTTCTATTTCAAAATACAAACCACTTTCCACATCCGTTCCCAATTCCCGTCCACTGCCGCAACTATCTATAATGACACTTGTAGCAGATTCAAAGCCAGAATTATAGAAGGCATTCGCTGTATGGAGTCTGTGATGATTATCAAACATCTTAATGACTTGTGGAGATGGTGTATCGATTTCCTCGGTATGTTCAATTAATCCTAATCGTCTTGCTGTACCTTGCCATATATCTTCTCGTGTATAATCAAAGACAGGATATTGGCGTTCATCATTTGGATTAGTGAGTAGCCCAGACACCACTAGGTAATCTAATTTATCTGTGTAGTCTAATATCTTCAACATACTAAGCAAAGGCCCACCATCGGCTTTGTACCTAGAGAGCCGTTCTTCTTCGATAGAGAAAACAATTTCCCCATCTTTCAGCAAACAAACTCCAGCGTTATGTCCTACCGCAATGCCTGCAATCCAGACTGCCATATTTATTTGTCCTCTAGAAGGTTCTTAGCATCGAAATCGTAGACAGATTTTTCTGGTGCTTGCGTTGGAGGGGGTGCAGTCTCTACGTTAGGAACTCCACAACTTCCACCCTGTGCTTGCATCGGAGTAGGCTTCTTGCCTTTAAACTCTCCACCTTCTCCTAAGAATCTCTTAACAGAACCAACAACTTCTAATTCTTCTTCTGGCTCCATCATCATAGCGCCATCATTCATTCTATCTAATTCATCATCCATTGAGATTCGGATAGGAGAATATACTCTTCCCTTTCTTAAACCGATATCAATAACATCGAATCCTTCTGTATCTGGATAAGTGATATTAATAGGTATAGTAGAACCAACGACAACCGTAGCAGTCTTATTAAATGATTTTGCTATATGTTGACCAAGAGAATCGCAACCCAAGAAATGGTCAGCGGAGTTTATCATAGCCGCCCATAATCGTAAATTAGGTTCTTTAGGCATAGCAACTTGATGGGCTGGATTTGATGTAAGAGGAACTTGCAATTCAGACATCATAACAACACCATAATCTACCCGAAGTGCATCAACGATATTGACAATATTCTGTACTTCAAAAGACCGTGAGGTAGGGTCAATTAAGAAGTCTCCCATTTGAGAAACAGAACGGCCAAATGGTTGAACAATGACTATTTTATCTTTATTCAGACCAGCCTTCATCTCTTGAATAGACTGATAGCCAGTCACCATCTCTTGCTTATTAAGTTTTAATGTGGGATTTTGAAGTTCTCGTGGTGCATCAAGACCATTGATTTCAATATCAAACGCTTGAGCCAGAGAACATTCTTGATTGAAGTATGCGTTAATTCGATATGGTTCTAGTGTAACCAAATCTTTGTCTTTCAAATGTTCATTGAATAGACCCTTGTGCCATACTTCGTATGCTTTATTTTGGAGAACTGGATGCCCTCGATATAAATCCATACCGCCTTCGCAGACAATTACAAAATCTTCGTCACCAGATTCTTCGGCATATTTCTCAAATGCCGGAATTGAACATAGTACCCTGCCGGCACCGCCATTAATAAAGAACGCTTTTGAACGAACTGTCATCACTTCACCTCACTGTTAATTATAAAAATTATCTTAAACTAGACGTATTATATCATAACTGCTATGGCTTGTCAAGCAATTATGTAACTATTTATGCAAATAAAAAAGGCTCTATATTCCGAAGAATAGAGAGCCTTTCTTGATTTCTTATTGAGTTATTTACTCATCAACGCCAGTGATTGGAGCCAATTGAGCAATTGCATCTGCATCATCCGCAGTACGCTCGGATATCTGAATAACCTTATGGTCTGGATTTTCGTCACGAACATATGGGTAATCATACTCTCCGTCTGGGTCAGTTGGCCATCTAACAAGATGGTTTGGAACTGCGGCCCAATCAGCAGGAATATCACGCAATTTTTGTCGATATGCCATCCATTCTGCTTTGACAGACTCAGGCATATCATCAGCGATACGACCATCAGACTGTTTCAATTTAGCGTTACGCTCTTCCCTAATAAACTCATCAGTTTGTCTACGAAAATCAGTTCTAAACACTAGAGGCTTAGTATAATCATCGATGATATCATTCTCTGAATAAATCATTCGAGGGTCAGATGGGTCAACAATAACTATATTATCATCTGCTACAGGTCCTACAGCGACTTCGTAGAGTTTCCTCTCAGCGAATCCACCGAAGAGAAGTGCAATTTTAATTGTATTCTCATCTGTATCAGCGTTAAGTTCTTTGACTTCAAGATTCAAAGGAACGGGCTGGGCTGTATAATCGTCTTTATCCCAAGACTGTTCAATATCTTTAGTCTCTTTATCAATCCAGAGGATTAGAGTAGACGGCCCATCATAACTTTGCGTAGACGTTTTACCTAACGCTTTTGTTGGGACAGCCTGTTCAAACTCGTCTGGTATGTCATAAGTTACGACTTTTTGTACGTGTGCCATTTTATTCTATCTCCTAAAATTCATATTAATTATTGGTAAGTCACTTTGACTAATCCACCTGCACCGAATCCACCTACACAAGCAGTTCCTGCACCGACAGAGTTTCCTGCACCGCCACCGCCAGGGAAGGCACTGTGAGCAGAACAACAAGCCATACTACCAGTACACCACTGTTTACCAATTCCAGAACCAGAGACTGTAAATGGTCCAGCAGGGCCACCAGTTGTAGTTCCAATATGAGTACAACAATCGTATTCTTTGTGGAAAGCCGAATTGATTCC
>Ga0308019_10001492_pt1 | contig 14105 bp, 12 predicted proteins | sample Neamet284_FD_203135 | JGI IMG/M metagenome (GOLD analysis project Ga0308019, IMG submission 203135) | Marine microbial communities from water near the shore, Antarctic Ocean - #284 | ecosystem: Environmental > Aquatic > Marine > Unclassified | place: Southern Ocean | collected 2014-10-01 | reverse complement strand
ATTGTGGATCAGGTGCTGATTGCAGAGTGATTCCTAATCAAAATACACTTTGTGTCGCAACTTATCAAGGTGATCTTGCTCCTAATTTGATGGTTCTAGAAGCAGTAGTGCACATTGTTGGTCCTTCGGGACAAAGACAAGTTTCTATTGGTGATTTTTATCAATTGGATGGTAAGAAAAAGAACGTTCTCGAAGCAGGTGAGTTTTTGCTAAAAATAACTCTTCCTGAAGAGTCGCAACAAAGAACAGGCTGCTATCAAAAATTACGCGTTCGTGATTCATGGGATTTCCCAGAGGCAGGAGTTGCCGCATCATGGATTGCAGGTGATGAAAAATCACTGCTCATAGCGTCTACTGCATTAGAATCAATACCAAAAATGCATGATGAACAAGTATCGGAAGCGTTAGCCGATGGTTGGAACGGTGCAGATAGTGTGAAATCACTATCAGTGGCGATTCAAAAGTCGATTAAGCCAGTTAACAATACTACACTGACTCCGAGATATAGAAAGAAAATGGTTCGTGTATTAACTAAGCGAGCGATTGAAGGTTTTTTACAATGAGGTGGTTATGTGATTCGTACAAGAGGTAAAACAATTATAGCAATTTTCATCTTGCTGATGATGCCGATTACAATTAACTCATCAGCCCAATTTGGAGGAAGTTGGGAATTAGGATGGGTCACTGATGTTGATGGTAATTATGAAGTCGAGATGGAGGCTGATTGGGATATTGCTGGTGAGTTGGTAATTTACATCGATAACCAACGCCAAGGCGAGTTAAATATTAATTTTGAATTAGAATGGGATTCGGATATTCCATTTATTGTTGATGGGCCGGAAACAGGTACAGTAGCAGGTGGAGAGAATATTTCTTTCACCTTTACATTGACAGAAGACAGTGCACTCGATATTCGCAGTTTCAGTCCATCCGAGACTTATGTTCTAACATTGATTGCCGAAGAAGTAGTTTCTGACCAAGCAGTATCCACTCAAGATATTGATGCTGGAGTTGAATTACCTGATATTTTCAATCTACAACCAAATAGTCTTGATGATCAATCCATGTATTCAGATACCTGGATTGAAGTTGAAGTCCTAGTTTCAAACTGGGGCAATAGTGGGGATGCGGTAACAAGTGCTGATGTCGAAATCAGAAGTTGTCCAAATCTCAAAGCAGAAGGATTAGAACAATTTAACAATTTAATTATTGAACCTACTGGTTTAGATAATAATGTTGCAAAAGGTTTCGATGTCAAATTTATTGCTTCCGCTAGTCACCCAGATAGAACTTGCGAAGTTACATTTTCTGTAATTTCCGAAGGTGATGAAAGAGTACGTTCAGTAATCTTTGACCTCCATGTATCGGCTGCTGACATTGTTGTGGATGACCAGTCTTCAAATGGTGGCTCATCCGATGGTGATGGTTTGAGTGAAAATTCTAGCAATCTAGTATGGATTGGATTTTATGAATTATTTTTAATTATTATATTCACATTATTTTTCTATCGTGCCGAGTAATAAAAGATTTTTCCATCGTAAAATCAACCCTTAGCCTACGAAAAAGCGTATTTCTGCCATCGCGAATCAATCTTCATTATTTCCGTATTCCGGCATATTTGGCGACAAAAGAATTGAAAACGGGGCACAACCCGATTTTTGAAATTGCGCAGTGATGGAAAACCATTATGAGTGGAGCGAAGTTCCGACGAATGCTTGTATTGAGTTTTGCTCGTGCAAAGACCTATGGAGATTTTGAAATGGCAGAGAGCGAAGGTTCCCGTTTCAGTCTTGAAACATGGTTAATGGTTGGTTTAATTTCTTCGCTTTTACTATCAACAGTAGTGATTACATTAGTTTCTTCTAACAAAGAGACAGTATTCTCTCCATACGATAACAGTTCAGAACATTCCGACCAACAACTAACTGTGATGCGCTCCGATTTAGGAGACGGCGGCTTCGGCTACAATGTTGCTAATACAATGTCTACTCCAATGCTTGTTAATGATTGGAAAGAACCTCACCGCTCATTATTGGTTATCGTTGCTCCTGAGAAACCCTTTGATTCAGCAGAAGCAACAGCAATGTACGACTTTGTGGTGAACAAAGGCGGAAAAGTCATTCTTGCAGCAAACAGCACCAATGCACAATTGGTTGCTGAAGAGTTCGGAGTCAAATATTTCGATGCACCTGTTGTAGATCCTTACCAATACTATGAGGTTGCAGATGAAAAAGACGAACGTATAGAGCCAGATCAAAGAAGACTTTGGTCGGTTGCAAGTATTGACAGAGATGTAACTGAGATGGGGGATGAATCTAGAATCCCTTGTAGCCAATCCATGATTGATAATCTGCAAATCAGTAATTGTAGAATGCCAGTGTTATTCCACCGACCAACAGCAATCCAAGTATTGGATGAACAAGCTGATACCGGTCGTACAATTAGTGTATTAGCTCACGCATCAACCCCTGCATTCATCGCTCGTAATTCCATGGATGTCAATGATGCCAACAATCCTACTCTTGGTGAAGGTAAAACCGGTCTTATCGTCCGTATTGACTACCCAGTAACCAGTGGAGAGATTATAGATAAAAAACCTAACAACAATGTTGGTAAAGTTTCAGTAACCGGAAGTATCGTATTCGTTTCAGACCATTCAGTATTTGCAAACCACCTATGGGATCTGGATACTGCTAAAGAAACCGGCAAGCAACAATGTACTTCAACACTTTATGTTGCTAATAATCATAAATGCTGGAGTACTTCAAGCGATGGACTGTCCGCTTCACAAGGCGATACTCAATGGAATGGTAATTCACAATATTTCTCAGCACTGATTTATGATATGATGGAATTTGATAACGACGAGATGTCAACAACCATCACTAGTCACCCAGAACAATTTAATTTGGTATTCGATGAGAGCAGACACGTTTCCAGTGCTTTGAGCATGCCTTTCACTGAAGCCATGGGAGCAATTGTATTACTTACCAGCGATGTAGTATTGAAGTGGTTGATTATTCTCAATTTATTTGCTCTCCTATCCATTGCAATCATGGTTGTACCAGAGAAAGAGAATTGGAGACACGTCTTCGATTTGACACGCTTCCGCGAACGTCCTAAGAAAGTAGACGCTTCGCAATACCACATGCGCACAAGAGAGGCATTACTCTCCAAGGTGCGACAAGCAAGTGACTTGACGCGTGATGAATTTGCGCTCAAAAGCCCAGCGGAAATAATGCAATTAGTCCGCGACCCACGATTGGTTGAATTGATCAGCAGCAACCGTGCATACTCCAACGAAGAACTAAGGGAAGTAATCCCGCAAATTCGACGTTGGGGTAAATAAATAGGAGGAAATTGACATGCAACCACCAGCACCACCAGCAGCCCCAGCAGTTCCTGCACCAGCAGCACCTGTGGCCCCTGCAGCGCCTATGCCTGCTCCTGCTCCGGCACCAATGCCAGCAGTAGCACCAGCAGCGCCAGCAGCACCAGCCCCAATGCCAGCAGCGACAGCCCAACCAAGACATCAGAGCACACCTGAGGTCCGTGAACGCCTACAAGCAGTCGGAGCAATCGCAGCAGCGATTGCAGCGGAAGTTCAAAAGGTAATTATCGGTAAGGCTCACGTTATTGATAACGTATTAGTTAATATCCTCTCTGACGGTAACCTTCTGTTCGAAGATTACCCAGGTTTGGCTAAGACTTTGATGACAAACACATTCGCCGATGCACTCGGTTGCGATTTCAAGCGTGTACAATTTACACCGGATTTGCTACCTGCTGACATCACCGGTACCAACATCTATGATGCTAAGAAGGGAGAGTTTACTTTCAAGCCAGGACCATTGTTCTGTAACCTTCTACTAGCGGACGAGATTAACCGTGCTCCTCCAAAGACTCAAGCAGCTTTGCTTGAGGCTATGCAAGAGAAGCAAGTTACCATCGGTACAGTGACTCACAAGTTGCCAGCACCATTTATTGTAATGGCAACTCAAAACCCTGTAGAGCAAGAAGGTACTTACCCTCTTCCAGAAGCACAACTTGACCGTTTCATGTTCAAGATGTCCGTCGGATATCCTGACCGTGCTGATGAAGATGAAATCCTTGCCCGCCGTATTAGCCGTGGAAAGGACGCAGTCGATGTCGATGTAATTACTGACCCACAACGGGTCATTGCAATGCAACAAGCTTGTGAAGACGTCTATGTAGATCCAGCACTTCGTATGTATATGGTAGAAATCGTAGCAAGAACTCGTGAAGATCCTCGTGTTCTAGTCGGTTCATCCCCTCGTGGTAGCCAAGCACTTCTGAAGACTTCTCGTGCAGCAGCGGCCCTTCGTGGCCGTGACTTCGTTACACCAGATGATATCAAGGGTGTTGCAGAACTTGCACTTGCTCATCGTCTTATCCTCAAGCCTGAACATCAAATTAAGGGTCTTGAATCCGGTGAAATAATTCAAGGGATTTTGCGCGAAGTACCTGTGCCTACTGTTTGAATCTAAACTCATAAATTATTGAAGAGGTGTTTTAGATGTGGAGTCGTAAATCAGCAATGTTAGGAAGTTTGGCTGTGTCCATGTATTTACTTGGACTAACCTTACGGAATACACAACTTGTTACAATTGCCGTAGTTATCTTTGTTTTCCTTACCTGGGCTGCCCTTTTCGGCGGCCATGCAGACGTCTCAAGTACTGGGCGTCGCGCAGATGAATGGAAGGGAGAAGAAGGAGTAGCATTAGGCAATGTCTCTGCAATGCGTAAATTATCTAGCGCTCGTATTTTCGAAGACGGGGAATTAGATGTAACGCTGCGAATGCAAAACCACTCTTCATTAGCCAAGATTTTGGAGGTAAAAGATAGAGTTCCTGAAGTAATGCGAATCAAACAAGGTTCAAATTACATCTTGATGGAACTTGGTCCACGCCGTGAAACTATGATTGAATACACTGTTGAATGTCCACTACGTGGCTTCTATAGTCTAGGTCCTGTGGCTGTCAGGATCCAAGACGCTTTCGGATTATTTCACAAGGAAAAAGAATTGCATGTCTACAATGATTTCCTTGTGTTCCCTAAGATGGAAGACCTTAGCGATACATTCGTCAAGTCTCGTGTTCCGAAGATTTTCACCGGTGCGGTAAATATCAGGCAACCAGGTCCAGGTTCAGAATTCTATTCACTCCGTGAATACTTTGAAGGAGACTCATTTAGAGCAATTAATTGGTCAGCATATGCCCGTACTGGTAGACTGATGGTCAATGAGCGTGAACGTGATGCTGTATCGGATATCATTATCATCGTGGATTCAAGAGCAGTTTCAGAAACAGGACCTGTCTCTAGAAATGCCTTGGTTTATTCAACAAGAGCAGCAGCATCATTGGCCAAGTTCTTCTTGAGCCGTCGTGACTCTGTTGGTGTAATTACATATGGAAATGAAGTTGTCAGTGTCGATAGAGATACTGGAAAGAAGCAACTATATGTTATCTTAACCAAGTTATCAGGTGCAGTTGCTGGTGGTAATATTCCACTACAAGTAGTAGTAAACAGAATAATGCCGCATATCAACAAAGGTAGCCCAATCATTTTCTTGTCAAATCTTGAAGATGATCCAACCATTGTTAATGCATTACGCGACTTTAGAGCAAGGAATTTCGATGTAACTGTTCTATCGCCATCATCTCTTGAATTTGAGTTTGATGCTAAGCGTCTTGACCGAACTGGATACGAAGTAATGAAGACTGAAAGAGATGTATTAATCAGCGAATTAAGCGGTCTTGGAGTCAATATTATGGATTGGGAACCAGATATGTTACTATCTACTGCACTTGCGGGAGCAAGAGGATTCTGAGGTGATTTTATGACAATTAATAGACCCAAAGGAGATACTTCGCACTTGTATGATGGAAAGACTGTACGTTCAGCAGCTCCTTCTAGAAAGAAGGCAGCAGGTCAAATGAACCTTGGTTCTGAAATACCAAAGGATGCTATTCCAACAGTTGAAATTCCTACATTCATCGAGAGTCTATTAGGCGGACCACTAGTTCCAAAAATGAAATTTTTGCCACCAGATAAGATGGTTCAAAATCTTCAGATAGGAGTTTATGGAATACTGATCGCTCTTGCCCTTCTTACATTTATTGTTTCACCAGAAGAAGGCTCACTTTGGTATCTGATGACAGGAAGCCTTGGATTTGCCTTTATTATGCAAATGTTGGTAATTACCTCAGCAACAGTATTTGGTTTCTGGGGAACATTCCAAAGAGATGCTCGCTTTTCCATTGCAAGCAATCTTTTATTCATTCTCGCAATATTGCGTTTCGCTTCATCAAAGGTCACATTGTCCAATGATGTGTTTGGATTATCGGAGAACCCTGCAATGCTATCAGTTCTCGTGGTAGTATATGCGGTGCTACTGGTAATGTATTTCGAATTATCAAATGGGGTAATCAGATACTCAATGCTGGATACAAGTATTCGCACAAATGAAGTATATGTGATGAACCCAAAGAAGATAGTTGGAAAATACCACCGTTCGCTCATTTTGAATCCGATACTTGCAACAGTTCTAGCATTGATTGTATTAAACGCAAATAACATTCTCCCTTTCATCGTTGGCATCTTCTCCGAAGATGTAGCACTGCGGATGGAAGAATCTGTTGAATTGATTTCAGTATATGGTGTTGCACTTGGAACACTATTTGTATTCTTAGTAGTAGGTGGATTGTTTGCTTTGAACCTTCCAACCCACTTGCAGAATTACCGTGAAAATAAAGCAGAGTGAACAATTCCTCTTCATTGATGAAGAGTATTGCATAAGTTGTAACATTGACTCATCTCTACTAATATTGCTTTGATATCCTCAACTTTAGCCAGTAACCTCACTGAGTGTGGTGATTGGCTGAGCAATTCGAATTCCCATTTATTGCTAATCTCTTCAAAAAATGCCATTTGCTCTTGTTCAGTTCCATTTCCAACCAATGAAATCATTGCTGAATATGTTTCAACTGTAGGTGATTGGAAATGTTTTTCTACAATTTGTTGAGATTTAATTAGATCGTGCTGAGATATAATTAATCTCAATTCACCTGGCTGCGAGTGCAAATGCCAGCAAGAGATATCCTCATCTGAAAAATCAACCAATAATTGGCCTAAATTTTTACTTTGTTCCTCTAAAGATAGCGTCTCTATCGATAAACTAGCTACACTTGCGAGGCAACCAATTCCTTTTATCCTGTATTCATCATAAATATCAGGTCCAATGGTTGTTTGTGAAAATTCTTTTTCTCGGTAGAGGTGCATTATTTTCAAAGGTATTCCTACTGATGATAGGGGTTCGACTGTTGCAGGGTGTATGACAGGGGTATCCAATCTAGAAAGTTCCATTGCTTCTCCATATCCAAGATAATGAATGGCTGTTGTCTCTATTCCCCAACGTGGATTGATAGGCAATACTCCAGCAACATCTTTCCATAGAATCACCTTTGTTGCATCAACAAGATTAGCAATTGCAGTAGCAGTATGATCGCTACCACCGCGACCCAATAATGCCAACTCCCCATCATCACCCTGACCGAACCAGCCAGTGATTACAGGTGTTCCTTGCAAAGCAGAAAGGTCAAGATTTAATTTTGATGCTTGTAAATCTACAGTAGGTGCTTTTCCTCTTCCGTTTAACCTTAATCCGATATCCTCTGCCCCGACAGGGTGAGAATCTATTCCTTTCATGTTTAGGAAATGCGACACTACCAGCGCACTCAATCTTTCACCAGCTGCCAATAAGCGGTTTTTTGCAATATTATCTCGCGGGTTCACTGCAAGTTCAACCAACGAAGTTTCAATTCCTCTAAGTACCGCATTGAACAAATCGCCTACTTTAGAATCCGCCAACCCAGGGGCAAAGCGAAGGTGTTGTTCTTCTAAATCATGGACTAGACGACCTGCATATCGAGGTTCATACGCTGCTCTGAGCAATCGATCGGTTGTTCCCCATAAAGCGGAAACAACAATGATTGCTTGGCCATCAGTTTCCTGAATGACCTGTGAAATCCGTTCAAGGTCTGAAGAATCACGCAAGCAAGACCCTCCAAACTTGTGGACTGTAATCAATTCTCTAGTCATCTAAATAACCTCCTCTTAATGCTAAATCAGTTAAAATGAAAGTCGCCATTGCCTCAACAACTGCTACTGCCCGTGGTCCTATAACAGGGTCATGTCTCCCTTTTACCACAAGATTCTCTTCTTCACCAGTTTCTAAATTCAAAGTTAATTGTGGTTTTGCTATACTGGACGGCGGTTTGAAAGCAACATTAATTTTTAGCGGCGCTCCGCTGGCTAATCCAGCAATTGCGCCGTCAGGAGATTCACCTTTCAGTTTAGGCTCCTCCGTAGTTCCACCCCAAGCATCATTATGTTGTGAACCGAGCATCTGTACTGCATTGAAGCCTCTGCCAAACTCAACCCCTCTAGCGGCAGGAATCGACATCATTGCCCTTGCAAGAGCAGGTTCAATTCCATCAAACCAAGGTTCTCCCAAACCGAGAGGCAATCCGGTGATGCAAAGTTCTACTTTGCTTCCAACAGAATCCAATTCAGTTCTTAGAGTGGTTAGATATTCTACCATTGATTTTGCAGCAATAGGATCTTTGCATCTCATTTCTATACAATCTTCATCATTCCAATCCTCTGGGAATAATTGAATGTCACGGGCAGTAATACTGCCAATGGATGAAACATGACCCTCTATTTTCACACCAATCTCTTTGAGTAAAGGTGACAATATTGCTGCAACAGCGACGATTGGCGCAGTTAATCTAGCACTTGAGGTGCCACCACCTCTTAAGTCAGCCTTTCCGTCCGTTTTAATGTGCATTAAAAGGTCTTGATGGCCAGGTCTTGGGTGATGAGGCAGAAATGAATAATCGCTTGATTTAGCATCATTATTGGCTATTCTAATTTTGCATGGCTCACCATTGGTGATTCCATCTTCTACACCACTCAAAATTTCTACATTATCGCTTTCCTTTCTTTTACTGGAATATTTTCCACCAGGCTTACGCCTATCCATTGCTTGTTGAATTGCAACTTCATCAATGCTGATGCCAGAAGGCATCCCTTCAATGATCGCACCTACTTCTGGACCATGACTGGTGCCAAAAAGGGTCAAACGTATGGCTTGGCCGATGCTCATTTGCATACTTGACTCATCCAAGCCAGCAAACAATGTTTGAAGAATGTGTTTGTTACTCATTCAGTTTCATCTAGGGCGACTTCACCGTTAAGAAAATTTGTTTCAATTATCTCAACACCAGTATATCTTGTAGAGAATAATTTCTTTAATCGATCACATGATGGTTTGCTGATAGAAGGGGTAATCACCATAATCGCAGAGCCTGAACCAGATATACCGGATGACCTTGCACCATTGACAAATGCATCATTGGTCATTTTTCTGGCAAGTGAATCAGAAATGATACCAACCATTGCTCGCCCATTCCAAGTCAATGCGACAAGTTCTTGTCCTTCTTGAATCGCATTTAATGCTTGAATAAAATTTTGTTGTTGTGCAGCGAAAGCATCGGGGTCAGGTCTTGAAACTCTTTCCCCCCTTGACAGGATCATAACATGCCAATCCTCAGCAACAGGACCAGAGCCTTCCAGCAGTACGCCTTCTTCAATAGTTTCAGCATTTACATCAATTAATTTCCAACCATTTGTTGCGCAAGCCCAAGAATCATCGATTGAACCAGTAATGGATACACCTGCTTCTAATTGCGCTTGTGCTGACATCAAAACGATATCTTTGTCTTCTAATTCCATTTTCATTGAGTTAACTAATGCTCGTAGAGCAGCGACCGAAACCGCTGCTGATGACTTCAAACCCTGCCGAGGTGGGATTTTTGAAGCAACAGCCCAATGTAAATCTCCTTTTTCTAGTCCATTTGGCAATGAATGCCCATTGGCAATCCAAATATCAACTACCGCATCAAGCAATCCATCAGGGTCTGATAAAGTTCTCTTGCTTTCTTTATCCAAAAGACGTACTGCAACTGGTAAATCAAGGGCCATGCTGCACCCATATCCCAAGCCAGCGGCATGAAGAAGACTACAAGCGCCATGTGCTTGTCCCTTTCCAATTACTGCCATTTCATCTCACCTCTCAACTACTTCGCTTGGCACAGCAACACCGATATGTCGTGCATCGGGGTCGCTCCAACCGAGAATATATTGGCCGATGGTTAAATCAGTTACGGCTATATTTTCTTTTTCGGTACCGACCAAACGGACAGTCTCTGCTTGTTGGGTAAATATTTGGGCCTCTTTATCATTTGTATTCTTGAGTGAGAATAATAACATTGGTCTCCGTTCAATTTTCAACCTTCCGACAGTGGCAGTTTTGCAGTATTCAGAGCTAGAAACAATCAATATTTCATCACCTGCTTTTAGTTCACTCAAATATTTTGTAGTTCTATTTGCCATTACAATGTATGCATGAGGCGGCCCTGCATTTACTCTAAAGGGTCGTGGTGGCACATAATCGGAAGCAAGGGTCTCACCATGAACTAATGCCATACATGAGGAACTTGAACCAATTAGCATCCCTTCTCCAACTTCTAAGAGGCTTGTCAAATCAATGCAATATCGATCCGATAATCCTCCAGATTCAATATTAGTGATCAACAATGGTTGTAATTTAATTTCTTCATTATTCTGAACAACATTAGTAGTTTCAGCGACTTCTCCACGTTGTGATTTTGCAATTGCTGCTGAATCAATCATCAGTTGGTCTGGAATCACCACCAAAGCGTCAACACCGATTTCTAGTGCAAATGCAGCCCCTTGTGCTTCGGCTGGAGAGCGTAATAATGCTGCCACCTTTGTCGGGCTACCCGCACAAGCGGCAATGATATTCTCAATCGGAATCATTGACCAATTTTCAAACTCGAGTAATAACCAACTTACACTTCCAACCAAAGAAAGAGCCTTACTTTGACCTTCTGAACCATCAATTTTTATTATTTCTCCGACGATATTTCCGGATTGAATAAGACCTTTTCCATCAATGGATATTATCGGTAAATCTGTTTTAGCGGAGCATTCTATAGATTGAATGACATAGTTAATACAATCTGTGCTATAAGCAGATAATTCGGCGAGGTTATCGCGATTATCCAGCCACACTTCCATCAGATCACCTCAAAGGCCACACGATGCCATTGCATCTTTTACTGAATAATCTTGATGAACTAACAAAACAATCGCTTTTGCGATTTGCTCAACGTTAGGGTGGGAAAATACTTGTCGGCCCATACAAACTCCACTAGCCCCGCAATCCAATGCAGTTCTTACCATCTCCAAGATAGTAAATGAATCACCAGTAGAAGGTCCACCGGCAACTAATAATGGAATCGGAACGCCTTGACATATTTCTGAGAAACTCTCAGTATCCCCGGTCCATACAGTCTTTGCAGCATCACACCCCAGTTCAAATGCTAGTCGAGCAGCATGAGCATTTCCAAGGGTAGAATCCCCTTCCATTATGTTCAAGAATTCACCTCTAGCATATATCATCCCAAACATAGGCAATTGTAATTTATGGCTTTGACGGCTAACCTCACCCATTCTTTCAATCATTTCGGCTTCATTAGGACTGCCAATATTTACTTGGCAGGACACACCAAGCCCTCCTCTTGAAATTACTTCATCTGGATGGCCAACAAGTACTTTGTTTGCTGAATCCGGCCCTGCATGCCTAGTTGAAACAGATAAATGGACTACCATATTTGTTTTCGTACCTTGACAAAGGTGAGAATAGTGACTAACTACACCTTTTTGAGCGAGAATCACATCAACTCCAGCACGAATCAATGCCTTTATTGTGCTTTCAGTATCAACTAAACCTTCAACAGGGAAATCGGATGCACCATGGTCGATTGGAATCCATACCCCTCTACCATTCGGCAATAGTTTCTCAAGGCGTTCTGACCTATCCATGCCACTCCCACGAGCATCATAGGGTCAAGGTTTCGGGTGAGTATGCATTAGGAATAATTCAAGATTACCGAAATTAGTTCTTTCTTAATGATTCTGCAGCCCAATTCATAAGATTCGCTTCTGCTCGACTGAGGTGCTCTTGTAGTGTTGAGCGAGGAATATTCATCTGTTCGGAAAGTAGTCTCAAACTAGTATTTTTTGGTGTTTGGTAATACCCTACCGAGCAAGCAGCAATCACATATTCAATTTGCTTCTTGGTAAGTAATTGTTCTAATTTTTCTTCATCGTCAGCCATCTCGACAATTTTCACTTGATCTGGCGGTAAAAATAACCTACAGGCCTTTAAGAAATCCGAGATTCCACTAGGAACACCTCTAACGGTAATTTCTATTCCATCTCCTCCAAATGTATAAGGGGGGAGAATATGGATATTTTGAAAACCAATAGCTGCTAAAGAGAGAGGATGTGAATTCCAAACTACAAGATGACCAGTATCATTCTCTTCTAAAAATGATGCTTCAAATGTTAAAAATGGAATATCATTCAAATCTTTTGGTCCCATTCCTTCTTTAAAGGTTGGAATTATTAATTGGCGAATACCCTTTTCACCTATGTCTAAATGGGCAACAACTTCTAATTTATGGGCTACCTTGGCAATAGAAGCATATTCTGATTTGGCAATACTATTTGCATGCCAAGAAATATGCGCTTCTCTCATAGTTCACCGAATCGGTCGCTCTTATTAATGATAATTGATTGAGATTTTATTCATCTTGCTTGTGTATTAGTAACACGCATATAGGCATATGAGGACTCATAAGTGAATTTGTAAATTTTGTTCCAGTCACAAAATTGAATCCTTTTAGTGGAATGTTTCAATAGTTACCACTTTTAGAGAGGGGACTATGGACGCCGGCGCAATGGGCATGACCCTTATTTTAGGTGGTGCATTTTTCATCGGTATTTGGGCTATATTCCTTCGTAAGGGTGCATCTGTTAATGTTAGCCAAGGAATGAGCGCTGAAGGATTGCGTAATGCAAATAACACTCCTGGTTTTGGCCGAGCCAAAAATGAATTCGACCGCAAACTTGCTTTGGTCGAAGAGCGTCGGAGAAGGCGTGAAGCAATAGAAAACCGCTTGGCGATGGATGAGACAGAGCGTTTGGCTATGGAAGAGTCAGAACGGATTGCTAAAAAGTTGGCTGAGGAAAGAGAAAATGCAGAACGTGAGAGAATTGCTGCTGTAATGGAAACAGAACGACTTAGTTCAGAACAAGAAGAGGCAGAACGTCTTCGCTTAGAACAAGAAGAAGCAGATAGAATCGCTCGTGAAGAAGAAGAAGCACGTTTAGCAGCAGAAAGAGAAACCCTGCGTCAAAAGGAAATGGCTGATGCAGAAAAATTGAGATTAAAAGAAATCAAAAAGGCTGCAAAGCAACAGGAACTAGAATCACGCGAAGCAGCACAGCGAGCAATGTCAGAACTGCAAGCGAGATTGGCACGTGAAGGGGCTCGTTCTTCAGATGTACAAGTCTCATTAATGTGGAATAATTACAATGATCTAGATTTGCATATCGTTTGTCCAAGTGGCGAGCGCATACATGGCGGAAATAAGACTTCTAATTGTGGCGGAGAACTAGATGTTGATGCAAATGTAAGGGCTGAGACCAAGAAGCCGGTTGAAAATGTTGTTTGGCCTGAAGGTAAAGCGCCAGCAGGAGTGTACCAAGTCTATGTTCATCATTACAAGAAACATGCAAAACGCCGTACAAGAGATCCAACAAAGTTCCAAATTATTACTTCAAATGGAGGAGAACTTATGGAATACAATGGTACATTGACCCACGGAGACCCAATCAAGTTAGTTTGTGAATTCAAGGTTGCAACCCCTGAAGAAAGGGCCGCTAAGAAGAGGGAATTGGAAGATCAGTTAGAAGCCGTAGATAATCTCGGAACAGATACTGAAGAATCAGATTCAGAAACTGAAGATGTTCCTAGCATGCCCGATTTGGATGCATTATCTGAAGAGTTGAAAGATTGAAACAAAGTCAGTTAAATCCCAGACTTTGCTAAGAATCGTTTGACTGTTAAAAACGATATACTAAAACAC
>Ga0308019_10001491_pt1 | contig 14122 bp, 10 predicted proteins | sample Neamet284_FD_203135 | JGI IMG/M metagenome (GOLD analysis project Ga0308019, IMG submission 203135) | Marine microbial communities from water near the shore, Antarctic Ocean - #284 | ecosystem: Environmental > Aquatic > Marine > Unclassified | place: Southern Ocean | collected 2014-10-01 | reverse complement strand
AGGGTAGCATAACATACGGCCAAGCAATTCAAATGGTTACAACATTCACAATTCTTCCAAGAGCGATAAAAGAATGACCAGAGTAAAAAAAATCTAATATCCTCACCGTTCAGTTGAAGAAGTGATGCCTAATCGGCAGGTGCATAGTCCCCTAGTGTAGCGGTCCATCATGGCGGGTTCTGATCCCTCCGACCTCGGTTCAAATCCGAGGGGGGCTACTTTGTTTAAATCCAATTTTAGCATATCCTTCCCTCTTCGCGTGAACAGTCATTTTACTATAATTTGTTCAGTTCACGCTAGACCTGCGAATGAATCGCTTGATGGTGGTCAATCTCAAGGTCCGAGGGGGACTACTTTGTTTATATCCAATTTTAGCGTAGCCTCCCCCTTCGCGTGAACAGTCAGATTGCTACAATTTGTTCAGTTCACGCTAGACCTGTGAATGAATCGCTTGATGATGGTCATCCTCAAGGTCCGAGGGGACTACTTTGTTTGTATCCAATTTTAGCGTAGCCTCCCCCTTCGCGTGAACAGTCAGATTGCTACAATTTGTTCAGTTCACGCTAGACCTGTGAATGAATCGCTTGATGATGGTCATCCTCAAGGTCCGAGGGGGACTACCATCTAACTAGACGTTTATGAATCTGAATAATATTTTTGAAACCCAACTCAGCATCATTATTACCATAAATGAAGCGATTGCATATTTTGCCCAAGGCCTCTGCGGTTTGGACTTTGGCCATGGGTCAATACCCATTTTTTCAGCCTCATCAACAACTCTTGCAAGAAGGGCTAACTCCTCCTCTATTGTATCGGCCATAACGAGCCCAAGCGCTACTCTCACTTCAAATTGGCTTTGAGGCCATTAATGGAAATCATTGAAGAGCGGGGTGCTTTGCTTTGACTATGAGCGAAGTTCCTACTGGTGTCGAGATGGATTCTGTCTCACGTAAAATTAGACCTTCTGCAACTATGATGATCACCCGTGATGGTTCCAATGGAGTTGAAGTCTTACTCGGTAGAAGGGCCGAGTCAATGCCTGCTTTTCCGGGTTATTGGGCGTTTCCGGGTGGTGGCTTATCTCGTGTTGATAAGTTGGCAGTTGAGGAACTACCACAATTAGATGGACCAAATGCTGCTGCTTTTGCTGCTATTATGCGAGAGATTGTTGAAGAACTAGGCTTCGCCTGTGTTGATGGAAAAGTTGTCGTGGTCGATGATGCTGCGAGAAGCCTTGTTGTTGCAGATAAGGCAAACTGGCTACCACAGGTAAAACAGGGAAATATTCCATGTGATACTAGTGGAATACGCCATATTTCATCACGGACGACTCCCCCCTTCGGGCCGGTCTTATTTGAGAATACATTCCTCCACATTCATGGCGGAAGTTCACAGGAAGTTCCGCAACCAAGTATTGTAGGACAAACTGAATTTGTTGAATTCACTTGGCAAACTACAGATCAATTGTTGGCAAAATGGAAGGCGCACGAAATGAAAATTGCTCCACCAGTTGTCACTCTTATGATGCAATTAAAACGCACATTAGCGCGATTTAATGGCGATATGGAGTCATGTGCCGAAGAAATGGAAAAACGACAGATAGGTCGCCGTTCAATCTTATTTGCACATGGAGTCGAAGTCGTTCCAGTAAAAACTGCAACATTACCACCTGCAGATCACACTAACTCTTACCTTATCGGTGACCCTGAAGGTGACTTCGTTTTAGTCGACCCTGCTGCTAGAATGCGAGAGGGAATGGAGGATTTAGCAGTTGCTGTGGAACGGCATAATGGTAATTTACTAGCCATTGTATTTACTCACCCTCATAGTGATCATTTAGGGGATTTTGATTTGTTAAGAGAAGCATTTGATGTACCAATTTGGGGTAGTCAACAAACATCAGAACAGATTCCATGCCAACGCATATTGCACGATGGAGAAATGTTGCAACTCGGGCAACAAAAATGGCAGGTCTTGCAAACACCAGGTCATCACCCTGGCCACATATGCTTGCTAGGAGATGCTGGTTTAGTCGCTGGCGACATGGTCGCTGGTATTGGCACCATCCTGATACCTCCAAGTGAAGGAGATATGGACCAATATTTACAGCAATTACAACGCCTTATTGATTTGAAGCCACATTTGATTTTCCCAAGTCATGGACCCGTAATTCCGCTACCAGAAAAGAAATTAAAATATTACCTTAATCATAGGGCTGTTCGCCATCAAAGAGTGCTTGATACTGTGGCTGCAGGAAATAATAAACTCGCTCAAATCTCTAGGGTTGCATACCAAGATAGCCCAGATGCACATCCACTTTTAGCCCAAGACCAAACCCTGTCACATCTGCTTTCTCACCAAAGAAATGGAAAGGTAGTTGAGGAAGATTACAATTGGAAAATTGTTTGAAAATAGAGTATTGAAAATATTTTAATCAAGGCATGCAGGTGTTATTCAACCAGCGTTTTGCGACCTCTCACTGATTATGATGGGCTGAGAGTTCAAGACCCCTAGCCATCCAGCGAAGTATGGAGGCGGCAGCATGAAGGAGGCGATGAGCGGTTTTGACCTATTTGCAATGGCCAATGAATTGAACAAATGCACTAATGCATATGTCAAGAAGGCCTACATGCCTCATTATGAGCAAATAGTTCTTCGAATCAATCCTAAAGAAATGGACCAATTCGACTTAGTCTTCGTCAGAGGTTCACGAATTTACACTTCAAACCGTGACCGCCCTATGCCGATGACACCACCACCATTCGCTATGTTACTGCGAAAGCACCTCAAAAACTCACGTTTCACTGGAGTAAGACAACTTGGCTTTGACCGTGTATTATCATTTGATTTTGAAACTAAATTTGGTTCAAGGCACATTTACGTAGAAGTTTTTAGAGATGGAAATATCATTTTGGTCGATAATGAAGGGATTATTATCCAGCCACTTACTCATGCCGCTTATGCTGGAAGAACTCTAAAAAAGGGTTTTGAATATACCCCACCTCCTGCTGCGATAAATCCATTTACACTCGATGAACAAGGGTTAACTGAATTATTTAAGGACACTGATAGAGATCTAGTTTCAACCCTTGGAGGTAAATTGAACCTCGGTGGAACTCATGCCAATGCTATTTGTCAACTTGCTGGTCATCAACCAAACATGGAGGCAGAAGATGCCGATATCAGCAAGGTTCATTCTGCATTACACGAGTTGCTAAACGATCTATCAAATAGCAATTCAGGGTTCTTAATTCTGAAGCCAAGTGATGAAGTTCCTGCTGAGAAATTACAGGCCGTAGCAGATGAACAGATTGTGGGCGTTATCCGTGACAGATTCCTAGAATTACATGCCGAGGAAGCAACGCCCATCCTACTACCATCCCATGCCGATAAGATATCGCTTCGTTTTGACACTCTCGGGGCTGCTGTTGATGCTTGGAAGGGTTGTCACGACTCGGAAGCATTAGCAAGACGAGAGGCTGAAAAAATGGATATTGCCGCTCCTGGAAGAGGTCATTCAACCGATGTTGAGAGATTGCAAAGAAGACTTGTTCAACAAGAGAACTCTATGATCTCTTTTTCAGAGAAAATAGACAAACAACAGGCTCTCGGCCACATGATTCAAGAAAATTGGACCCATGTTGAATCCCTATTAACACAAGTTGGTGAGGCTGTTGAGGTTCAAGGTTGGAAAGCAACAAAAAAGGCAACAAAAGAAATCCCTTGGATTGTTTCTGTCAATGCTGCTGAGAGAACTTTTGTCGCGATCCTCCCTGATGAAGATGGTCAACCAAATGGCCCACAAGCAACATTATCACTTGATGAAACTGTACATCAAAACGCTCAACGACATTTTTCATCTGCAAGAAAACAGAAGAATAAGAATAAGGGTGCAGTCGATGCACTCAAAGAAACTGTTACCAGATTAAAAACAGCTCAGAAAAAAGAAACCAAAGCGGAAGCAACTGGGAAGTTAAACCGAATTAAACGTAGCAAGAGGTTTTGGTTTGAAACACATCGCTGGTCAATGATTTCCGGTGGCCATTTACTAGTTGGAGGCAAGGATGCCAAAGGTAATGATTCCGTTGTCAAAAGGCATCTGTCAGTAAATGATCTGTACTTACACGCAGACATACATGGTGCTCCTTCGTGTAGTTTACGTTCAGCTCAAGGATTTATTGTTGACCAACAAAAACCAGCACATATTCCAGATGACATCCCTGCTTTTCGCGTTGCAGATAAATTAGAGGATTCTGCTCTTGATGATGATAAATTGCTAGAGGCTGCTACAATGGCACTTTGTTGGAGTCGGGCATGGGCGGGAGGAGGCGCCCATGGAACTGTATATTCCGTTAAGCCTGCTCAAGTTTCAAAGACTGCTAACACTGGAGAATTCGTTGGTAAAGGGGCATTTATTGTTAGAGGCCAACGCACATGGTTCAAGGATTTAGATGTTCGACTCGGCATTGGAATTGTCGCAGTTAATGGAGTTCCATTATTGATGGGTGCAACTCCTGCTACTATCAAAAATATCTGTAAAAGGTATGCAATCCTTGTACCTGGGTTAACTAAAAAAGAACAACTTGCCAATCAGATTTACAAGAATACAGGATTAATTACCGATGATATCCTCGGTATTCTGCCAGGTTCTGGTCAAATTATTGAAGACTATGGAATCTTTTCACCACCTAAACAAATCGAACAAGAGGAGGAGTGAAAATGACTGACGATAAAGTCAAAAGCGGTGGAGAGATGTGGGATGAGCGCTTTTCTTCAGATCAATATGCATATGGTAAAGAAGCAAATATTTGGTTGAGTGAACGTGTTTCTCAAATCAACCCGCCTGCTAATAATCGTGCATTATTCCCTGCTGATGGCGAGGGTCGAAATGCAGTGTGGGCTGCGAGAATTGGTTGGAATAGCGAAGTGTTTGACCTATCGATTGTCGGCAAACAAAAATGCCACCTATTAGCACAAGAACATGCAGTTACTGTCGATTATGAAGTTGATGATTTGGCTTTGAGAGAATTTCCACAACAGTCGTACGATCTAATCGCTTGTTCATGGTTTCATACACCCAGTGAGATAAGAAAAGTCCACATGCCGAGAATGTTGCACTCACTGAAAAGTGGTGGTCATTTCGTAATGGAAGGTTACCATACAAGCCAAATGCCTTTGCATAGCGGTGGTCCGAAATCACTTGATTTATTATTCGACTTGGATGAAGTATTAGGCGAATTAGTTGGTCAAAAAGCACCAAAGATGCACATTATTCATACTGCGGTTACAAGCACAGTTCTCGATGAGTCAGCCCTACACAAGGGACGAGCAAGAGTTGTTAGAATCCACTTACAAAGAGATTGATTCAATCATCTTTTTGTGCATGCTTGTTACGCTTACTAGCAACTTTCCCACCACGACCGCCTTCGCGTGTGTGTTCTGGTCTGTTGCGCAATTGGTCACGAGTGAGTGGCCTTCTACCACCCAAGAATCCCTTCTTTTCAGAATGTGTTGGGGTGTAAGTTCGACCTTTTGCCTCTCCACGATAGCCACTATTGCTTGATTCATTGTTGGAACTAGACTTATCCTGTTTTGCTTTAGCAGGCTCTCTGTTGTCTTGCTTAGGAGCTCTATCGCCTTGATTGGAATCGGATCGACCATTTTGGTTTCCACCTCTGTCTCCGCCACGGTTGGAATCTCTTCCACCATCGCGTCCAGAATCTCTTCCACCATCACGACCTTGGTATGAATTTCTGTCACCACCACGGTATCCTCCATTGCTGGAATCTCTTCCACCGTCTCGACCGCCGCCGTAGCCACCGCCACCGCCGCTGCTACGTCCAGAATCTCTTCCGCCGCCACCGCCGCCATTGTAGCCACCGCCACCGCCGCTGCTACGTCCAGAATCTCTTCCTCCGTCTCGACCGCCGCCGTAGCCTCCGCCACCGCTGCTACGTCCTGAATCTCTTCCTCCGTCACGACCGCCACCGTAGCCACCGCCGCCGCTGCTGCGTCCAGAATCTCTTCCACCGCCACCGCCGCCTCTGTAGCCACCGCCGCCGCCGCCACGTCCAGAATCTCTTCCGCCGCCACCGCCGCCTCTGTAACCACCGCCGCCGCCACGACCAGAATCTCTTCCGCCGCCGCCGCCTCTGTAGCCACCGCCACTGCGTCCTGAATCTCTTCCACCACCACGGTTTCCACCGCGGTCGTTATTTCCATAATTATTACTGCGGTTATGCCTTCCACCGTTATCATTTCTAGAATTAGAACCTTGACGTCCATATGATTTTGCTTTTGGCGCAATAAACTCTACTTCGAATTCAGGAATTTCTGAAAACTCAGGAGGATCGAAACTACATCTAATTCCTACTTGTTGTTGAATTCGGACATAAGACCTCTTCTGAGGTTTTTGAACGAGAGAGACTACAACTCCAGATGTACCAGCACGAGCTGTTCTTCCACTTCGGTGCTTGTAGGCCTTACCATTTTCAGGTGGGTCATAATGAATTACACAATTTACACCGGCAACATCGATACCTCTAGCAGCTACATCTGTCGCCACTAGAGCCATTGTTTCTCCGTGCTGGAATCGTTCCATTGCTCTATCTCTGTTATGTTGGCTTAATCCACCATGTAATGTTTCAACTGAAACACCATCGTACTCCAATTCATCTCCGACTCTATCAACACCTGCACGAGTTCGGCAGAATACAATAGCGCGACCGGTTTTTCGGATTAGTTCAGCACTCACTGGCCCTTTCTTTGCACCTGGCATCATCCAAAATAGATGTTGCATTGATTCCATAGAAACTTCCTTTGGTCCAACTTCAATTGTCACAGGATCTGTTTGGTAATCTCTAACCAAATCTGCAACTTCTTCATCCAAGGTTGCACTGAAAAGGATAGTTTGCCTGTCCTTTTTACACATGTTAAGAATCTTACAAACTGGTTCCATGAATCCCATGTCAGCCATTCTGTCCGCTTCGTCGAGAACGACACAATTAACATCTTGGAGTGATACATTTCCTCTGTCAATTAAATCCAATAATCGACCTGGGCACGCTACCAAAACATCGACACCACGATCGAGTGCTTTGAATTGCTTGGTGTATGATACACCACCATAAACTGCGAGAACATACAATTTGAGTTCCCATGCAAGAGGCTCTAATACATTGTAAATTTGTTCTGCAAGTTCACGAGTTGGAGTTAAAATCAGAGAAGTAGGACAGAATGGTTTTGATTCGGTCGTCTTTGCCAATAGCGGAAGTCCGAATGCAAGAGTCTTACCAGACCCTGTTGGAGCACGACAACAAATGTCCCTTCCAGCCATCCCATCTGGTATAGCTGCAAGTTGTACTTCAAAGGGAGAAAGGATGCCCTGGGACTGTAAAACACGTACGACCTTTGGGTCCACGCCGAGGTCAGCGAATGTAACATTTTCAGTGTCCATGTCTGTGCCCGTCTGCCTACCCTATTTAGCACCATCAGTTAAAAAGGGGCAATAATGAAACACTATATAGTTGATTATTCTTTGCAAACGAGCATTGCAACTGCATTTCCGCCGCCCAAGCACAGGGTTACTATTCCTGATTTGCCACCGGTTCTGCGCATGACTCCAAGCATTGTGATCAAACACCTTGTTCCGCTTGAACCTAATGGGTGTCCTAAGGCAACTGCGCCACCATGGAGATTGAATCTATCATCAGGGATTCCGACTTCTTTGGCAACTGCACATGAAGCACTTGCAAAGGCTTCATTATGTTCATAAATATCTACATCCAAAACCTCTAAATCATTTCGTTTCAAGAGGTCTTTTACCGCTGGAATCGGCGCACTCATGACCCGTGATGGTTCAACACCCGATGTCACATAATCTTCGACATAAGCGATTATTTCCCAGCCTTGTTGCTTAGCAAAATCAGCATTGGCCAACAAGATTGCACTTGCTCCATCATTAATTGTACTTGCATTACCTGCTGTCACTTGCCCTTCTTTGTTGAATACTGGCCTTAGATTTGCTAAGGATTCTGCGGTGGTGCCAGCGCGAACCCCTTCATCTTGTGAAAATTGTATTGAATCGCCCTTTCTTTGAGGTATTTCGATGCTAAATGTTTCCCAGTCAAACCATCCATTTTCCCACGCTGTTGCTGCTTTTTGTTGGGACCTTGCTGCGAAATTGTCAGAATCTTGACGAGAGATTGAACATTCTTGTGCTACTGTCTCCCCAGTATTACCCATGTGTATATTGTCATAAACATCCCAAAGTCCATCATGAACCATTGAATCTATGAGTTTGGAATTTCCCATTTTCTTACCTGTCCTTTGACCCATTAACAACTGAGGTGCATTGGTCATGCTCTCCATCCCTCCAGCAATAATCACATTATACTCGCCTGCACGAATACTATTTGCTGCCGTCATTGCTGCTTTTAGGGATGAGCCACACACTTTGTTCAAAGTCATACATGGTGTTGAAACGGGCAACCCCGCTCCTAAGGCGACTTGTCGCGCAGGGTTTTGACCTGCACCTGCCTGCAAAACTTGCCCAAATATCAACTCATCAACGATTCCTGATGCGGCGTCAATTTGCATCCTATCGCATAATTCTTTGACGCTGAGAATTCCTAACTCAACTGCTGAAAAAGTGGATAGAGTTCCCATGAACTTACCAATCGGTGTACGGGCGACTGCACATATGGCGACTCGAGGGAGGGTCATAACCATCCGAGTAAAAGCATACCTTTCAATGTGATGTTGAACAATAATTACCATGAGAAGCCTTGATGAAGCAAACCGACTCGCCTCGGCATGAGCAAATTCAAGACCGGTTTCGAACCGACTCGGGCAAAAGACGAAATGAGACATGTTGAAGTTGAGATCGATTTCACACCAAATGCACTTGCATCGATTCTTTACAGGCAAGGAGACACCGTAATACTAGTATGTGTCACAAAAGAATCAAGGCTACCTGGTTGGTTTCCGAGAGATTCTTCAAAGGGCTGGGTTCATGCTGAATATTCACTTCTACCGGGTTCAACCGATTCTCGCTTCCGCCGTGAAAGAAGAGGTGCAAAAGGCAGAACTCAAGAAATTGAACGCCTTATTGCTCGTTCATTACGTGCCGCTGTTGATTTAGAGGCTCTAGGTCCAATCGCACTCAATGTTGATTGTGATGTTCTAAATGCTGATGGAGGCACCCGATGTGCATCTATCACTGCAGCAAACCTTGCATTACGATTAGCGGTTAGAAGACTTATTGCTAAGGGGATTTGTCTTCCAAAGGATCTTCGTCCAACCTTTGAACAACAAAAGGAAGGAAATTGGGTTGCCCCGAAATTATCTGATATCGAGGCTACCAACCACGAAAACGCAGTTATCCCACATGATTTGGCTGCGATATCTGTTGGATTAATTGACCATGAAGTTTGGCTAGACCTAGACTATTTACTAGATTCTAATGCTGATGTTGACATGAATGTCGTCAAAACAGCTGATGGAAAATATGTTGAAATTCAAGGGACTGGAGAAGAAGCAACATTCTCTGGCGATGAGTTGATGTCACTTCTCGGACGTGCTGATGGCGGACTAGAGGTCCTATTTGATGCTCAAAAACTGATTCTTGAAGGTATTGAGTAAATCTTTGACCTCTAGAGAAGCAAAGCACTGCAACAAAAGCCTTGATATGGCGAGGGGAACCGCCATTGTGTAAGGGTAAGTAGCTTAGTTGGGAGAGCGCGGCACTGAAGATGCCGAGGTCGCTGGTTCAAGTCCGGCCTTACCCACCAACTGTTCAAATGTTCGCGATTCGCATTCGTCGTTTTTCTTTCAAGAACTATTTTTTGGAGATTTCAAGAGTATACTTCATGTGCTAATGCTTTTCTTCCTATAATATGGGAAAGTCGGCGAGCGGGGGAGACATGCCTAAAGAGAGCCTTGACCCAGAGACAAAGGTTCGCGATAAAACCGCAAAAGAACTTGGCACGATTCGCCGAAGAAGAACTAATGATAACAAATCATTTTTGAGTAGTAAAGAAGATTTGGTTCTTTTTGGAGGAATAGTATACGCTGGTGTTTTCGCCCTCCTTCTATTTGCAATGTCTTCCGGAATGGTGGGCAATACAACATCTATCGACCACAAAGCATCTACTACATTCTTGGATATTGGCGACGAATGTGAAGAAATTACCGATGAACCTTGGTTGCATATTTTCCCAGATACTGACCGCGAACTATTTTCAATCGCAGGACATAACCTCCCGCTGGGAATTGCAGTACTGAATTATACAATCCTAGAGATGCATGCCGAGGGTGACATTGTTGTTTTATCTGAAGAAACGACGAGAGCCGTTACCGGAGAAGGTGAAACTGCTGCCGGGCGAGCCTCCCATAGAGCATCTTATACAGAACTTGAAGCCGGTAATTATGAAATCATATTACGCGTAACCGTGTATAATGATTCAGATATTCAAAATGCAACTATCGTTGAAGGTGGAGAACAAATAAGTAAAGAGATACTGTTTGAAATAGAGGAAACGGAGAAAACATTTGACTTCCTTCCATTTGTCTCAAGCGGAACTATTAGAGATATCAGAATCACTGACCAAGGTGCTAGATCGTGTTGGGGCGTACAGGACTTAGGAGATTGGGGCTATCTCTTGATGGGAGCAGAATTGGGTGGTGGCAGGGAAACTGCAATGCTAACTGGTGGTTCTGCTGGCATCCCCGCTTGGTGGATGGCTTTTGTTTCGCTTTCACTTTCAGTTATTTCATTGATGGTCTTGTACCCAATTACATACAAAGTATACCATCAAGAAGCTGACGATATGCTATCTCGCTCCCACATTGCGAGATTGGTCGAAGATACCATCATAAATACCGCTACTAGATTGCAAATTGATGTAGATTGGGAATTGTATAAAATTGAACCCAGAGAATTGTCAATTGATATTATGGTTCCATACAAGAATACAGATGGAACATTTTCAGATAATAGAGATGTTCGTGCAGAAGTATTGAAAGAAATCCTAGACGAATTTGCAATTTTCAGAGTATTCAAGCCAGTTCAACTAACTGTTAGAACAATAGGTACCGGGCATGTTGTTGACTTTGATTCTGGAGTCGGCGTTGGTTCTGCAGGAAAGGATTCCGAACAATCAGAGCAAGATTACACTTCATTCTTCTCCGAATTACATACATTATCCGTAGTTGAAGATGAGGTAAGAGATTCTCTAGACCTTTTCTTCACACGGCGTTCTGATGTCAATTTAGAAGGCGCTGTTGTCACAAGTGATGACAAAGTTATATTCGTATCAGTTATCTATTACCCTACACAAAGATTTGCTTTCTTTAGATTTAAGAAAACCTCAGACCAAATTCATGATGAATTATACGAATATATATCTCAACGTAATTCAGACTTACTCGGTAGTCAAGAATTGATAATAAAAACTAGAAATCAAGTTTCAACACTCGCAGATAGATCTGGTGCTGGAAGAATAGAAAAGAGTGGCTCGGATGATGAAAGAGTTGTTGCTATTGCAAAACAGGATGGTTTGGGTGGAAAAATGCTGCAAACAAAATTCATTGGCAACGCCCTATCCACTGTCGAATATATGGCAAATGAAAAACGTGATTTTATTAATCGCTGGGGATTTTGGGGCCTAATCGCTTTCGTCTGGATTCCATTTATGGCATCTGGTGTATTGGTTGGCGCAATGTTAGGGCTATTATCAAGAATGAACTTTACCAGAGTCTTGTTAGCGACTGGACTTGGCGGTGTTGCTGCTTCAGTGACATGGGCATATACCGCAGAAGGTATTGTCAGGGTCATGCATCATTACAAATTAGAAGCGGTTATTCCGTTGGTAATTACCGTATTCATTCTACTAGCGGTATTCCACATGCGTTCAACAAAAATGCGTAGACAAACCGAGTTATTCGAGGACACTTTACTCGACAATTTCCACGCTGATGTTCAAGCAAAATATGGCGAAAATTGAGGTTTTGCATTGCAGTCAATAACCGTCATTGAAGGGAATGATAACCACGTCGGTGAGTTGGCCAATATTGGTATTATTACCACCAGTGATAGAGCCAGCGCAGGCCAATATGAAGACCAAGGTGGACCAGCGATTTTAGGATTTTTTGAAGAGGCGATAAAGAGCCCGATCAATGTTCATTATCGATGCGTCAGTGATGACCAACAAATAATTGAACAATCAATAAAAGAATTGGTCGATGAAATCGGTTGCTGTGTTGTCGTAACCACTGGAGGGACAGGCCCTGCCAAGCGCGATGTTACGCCAGAGGCTACTGCTGCTGTTTGCGACAGAATCTTGGATGGTTTTGGCGAACAGATGAGGGCTATCTCATTGACCTTTGTTCCCACCGCAATTCTTTCAAGGCAAATCGGTGGAACTCGCGGTTCTTGCCTAATATTCAATTTACCAGGCAGGCCGAAGGCGATAAGAGAGACTATCGATGAAATATGGAGAGCTGTCCCCTATTGTATTGATTTAATGAAAGGACCATTTATTGAGATGAATCTGGAAATTTGTAATGCCTTTAGGCCCAAATCAAAATGACATCCCGCTAACTAGGCGATTAGTTGATGGGCTAGAGTCATCGCCATGCAGTTTAGGGAAGATTATGCTAAGACAGGGTAATGCGTTGATTTGTGGAGCAACAATGGTGACTCCAAGTCAAACCGCAATCGGAGATTTGAGAATTAGTGCCGGTGTTATCTCTGAAATTCTCTTCGGTGGTGGATTATTACCAAATGATGATGAATTGCTAATAGATGGTACAGGACTTCATTTACTTCCAGGCGCAATAGACCCGCAATGCCACTTTAGAGACCCTGGACAGTCAGATAAAGAAGACTTAGCAACTGGTAGTGCTGCTGCAGTTAGTGGTGGAATTACTTCTTTTCTAGATATGCCAAATAACAATCCATCGATAACGACGATGGAGGGTATGCAAGGAAAGTTGGATACTGCCGCTGCAAAGTGTGTTAACAACTATGGATTTTTCATCGGAGCCACTCCTACAAATGTTGAACAATTACAACTAGCAGTTGGTAAACCAAAACAAGCAATTTCAATTCCTGGTATTTGTGGAATCAAGGTATTCATGGGATCATCTACTGGAAACTTGCTTGTTAATGAACGGCAAGCGTTGAAAACTATTTTTGATAATACCGCTGGATTGATTTCAGTTCATGCAGAAGATGAAGAACGGTTGGTAGAGCGTTTTGAAAGTTACAAAAATAGAACTGACATGGCTGCTCACGCAGAATGGAGAGACGATATCACCGCATTACTCGCCACCCAACTAGCGGTTGAATTAGCAGATAATAGTGGACATCGGCTACATATCCTGCATCTAACAAGTGGTTTGGAAGCAAACTGGCTGGCTGGTAGGACTCGACTTCCTTCCCAAGGAGGAGAAGGTGCTATTATCACAACAGAAGTTTTACCTCAACACCTCACATTTACTGAATTAGATGTGGAAAAAGAAGGTACTAGATTGAAGATGAATCCACCAATTCGCTATCAACAAGATAAAGAAATCTTATGGCAACGTATTCACGATGGTACCATTCAATGTATTGCTACAGACCACGCACCTCATACCTTAAGTTCAAAATTAGAGGGTTTTCCAAAGGCTCCGAGTGGAATGCCGGGAGTTTGTACCTCACTGGCTGTAATGCTTACACATGCTAAGAATGGAATGTGCACTGTTGAAGATGTTGTAAATTGGATGTCAACTAATGTTGCCGATTGCTATAACATGTCTGGAAAAGGCAAATTGATAGAAGGCGCAGATGGTGACGTTGTACTAGTTGACTTAGAAAATGAAGCTGAAGTTATTGATGAAAACACCTGGACACGGGTCGGCTGGAGTCCATTTAGAGGACGCAAATTGGTCGGCTGGCCTCAAATTACTATCGTAGCAGGTATTCCTGTATTCAAACGCGATAAGAGTACAGGACAGAAAGGTAAATTATTGGTTGAAAGGGGTCAAGTTGGCTCTCCAATAGTGATGGCACCTTGGCAATGAGGAAAATTATTCTCTCATAATTAACGCTATTATGACCTCATTAAGCGCAGAATAT
>Ga0308019_10001487_pt1 | contig 14137 bp, 8 predicted proteins | sample Neamet284_FD_203135 | JGI IMG/M metagenome (GOLD analysis project Ga0308019, IMG submission 203135) | Marine microbial communities from water near the shore, Antarctic Ocean - #284 | ecosystem: Environmental > Aquatic > Marine > Unclassified | place: Southern Ocean | collected 2014-10-01 | reverse complement strand
ATCTTGCCATACCAGAAGACCTTTTTTATCGCATAACTCATAAAATTCATCTGGTTCATAAATGCCGCCTCCCCAAACCCTAAGGGTATTGAAGTTTGCATCCACAGCATCGTTTAATCGTTCATTGTAATTATGTTTTGAGATCCTGGTCGCAAATGAATCGGCAGGAATCCAATTGGCTCCTTTTGCGAATATTGGTTTACCATTCACATTGATTTCAAATTTTTCACCTTCTTTATCTGATGAAGTGTTTATAAAGATTGAGCGAAGGCCAATTTGTTTTTTGATTTCAATAATTGTTTCATTTATTTGGATTAAAAAATGAAAGTTATATAACGGTTGTGAACCATAGCCATTAGGCCACCAGAGCTCTGGTGATAAAATATCAATTTCATGATGTATAATATTTAGACCAGGGATCAAGTTAATTTCAAATTTTTTATTAGTTAAAGATTTTTCTTCAACTATAGTGACTAATCCATTCACTGTTTGATTGGAGTCAATATGTAGTTCAGTTTCAACTAAGGCTAAATCAGCATCACAATATTTTTGATTAATAGTTGAATAAGTTGTCCTAAATGAATCCCATCCGAAAATTTTAATTTTTTTCCAAATCCCCATATTGACCAAGGAAGGTCCCCAATCCCATCCAAAATGATAGGGAGCTTTTCTAATAAAAGGGCTTGTTCCTCCAGTCTTATCATTATCCGCTGGTAGCTTGTAGGGCAATGCTTCTTTAATTGGCTTTCCCATATCTAAAGGTGATTTAAGTTTTATTATTAATTCATTATTTTTTGGTACAAGAAGATTAGAGACATCTATCTCCCAAGGATGAAACATATTATTAGTTGTTAAAATTTGTGTGTTATTAAGTGAAATCTCACTAAAGGTATCTATTCCTTCAAAATAGAGGTGTTTATTTTTTTTATTTATAATTGGATGGTCAAGAGAGAAGACTAAACGATAAACCCAATTTTGTTTGGAGACCCATTGTACTTTTTTCTCATTCTCGCCAATAAATGGGTCCGGAATTAGATTGCTATCTAATAAATCAAGATAAACATCACCTGGAACTTTAGCGTCAATCCATGTTAGACGCCCCTCTTTTATATACTGGAGTTGCCATTTGTTATTTAGTGACTGTAAGTACATATCTTAATTTTTATTTGTTAGTTATCTGAAAGAATTGACAGAATCATCAATTGAAAATATCTATTGGATACTATTAAAATCTACTATAATCTTAATCCTAAGATAATATATTATTTTATAACTAAATACTAATTAGGAGAGACAATATGTTTAAAAAGTTATCAAGTTTTTTAATTTTAATTAGTTTGAGCCTTACATTTCTTGTAGGACAAACTACACTTAAGGTTGCTTGGGCGGGTGTTCCAGGCACTTTTGAGTCAACTATCAAAGCAGATACAACTGCGGATGGTAAACAGGCTCATGATATTTATGAATTAGAAGCAGGTAAGGTTTACTTACAGCTTACAGAGCTTAATGTTAATAGTAGCCTAAGCATTGTTGGAGCTGCTCCTGCAACAGATGGTGGAATGCCAGCAGTAATTCAGCCGTTTGCAGGCCCTGATGGTGCATCAGGTTTTACAGGATGGCCTAGTGGAAATTTTCAAGTATATGGTGATGGTACACACTTCATTGTTAAAAATGTTATTTTAAATGGCGCTGCTTTAGGACAGGAATTCAATCTATCCTCAGTTGCCAATTCTCGTGGAGATGAAAACAGAGTTCACTTAGATAATATCGTAGCCTCTCACTATGTAACTTGGACTCACGGAGCTCTTGGTACATCAGTTGATTTTCTTTTAACAAATTCAATAGTGAAAGCTTTCACTAATGGTCCTGGGGGTCAGTACTTTGGTGGCGTATCATGGGGTGGTGGTTCTTGGATGGGAACGATTGATACTTTAGTTATTGAGCACAGTACAATTAGTAATGTTATTGGTGAAGCAATTGTTGTCTATAGTCAAGTTGATCATGGCTTAATTAATCATAATACATTTGCAAATATTGTAATGAGTGTGGTTTGGTATAGAGGACAAAATAATTTAGAAGTAAGTAATAACCTTTTTTATAACACAAAATCACATGGTGTATCTACTTATGATATTAGTGGCTGGAAGGTTTGGCATCCAGGCGGTGCTGGTCAGTTTAAAGTTATGCCTGACTGGACTCACAAAGATAGTACGGTAATGGTTGGTCCTGATCAAGTGAACCATATGGCTCGAAATATTAACTATCATCATAATGTATGGTATCACTCAAAAGAGCTGACCGATTTTATGACGACCACAGAGCCTTGGTCATGGGAAGTAAGTACGACAGTGCTTGATACCGCTAATGATGGTACAGTTGATACTACAATTACTGTTGCAACAGTTGGTGATACTATGACTGCTTTAGCATGGCAAAGTCAAAGTGTTGATGATTCTACAAAAGCAGCTATTGCTCAAAATCGTGGTATATCTATAGATGCTACAAATATCAATGCTGATCCAGGTATTAGATTGAGTCCTAATTACATTAAAAGACAGCTAGCCCGTACATGGGACTTTAGAGATAATCTGAAATCTGACACAGCTCCGTTTAATAGTGTTTGGTGGACCTATGAGCCAGATGGCAGCTATATATCCGTAGCATGGCCTGTTCAGAACAAATATTACAATATGAGTTATGACAAAGCTTCAACCGCTGCAACTGCAAGTGCGACTGGTGGATTAGTTGGTGACCCAAGATGGTTCGCTATGACTGAGCTTTCAGTTGATGAAGAGGTCATTACTCCAAAGACATTTACACTTGAGCAAAACTACCCTAACCCATTTAACCCTACTACAACCATTCAGTTCTCGCTTAATACTGCGAGTCCTGTGAAGTTGACAGTATTTGATATTTTGGGTCAAGAAGTTGCAACTTTAGTTAACGAGTATAAATCTGTTGGAAGCCACAAAATTCAATGGCGTGCTAACACAATGCCTTCAGGTGTCTATTATTATAGATTAGAAGCTGATGGCTTTTCAAAAACTCATAAAATGGTGTTAATGAAATAATTTTACTTACTTAGTAAGTAAAGGCTCTAAATCCTTGAGGGTTTAGATAAGAGCAAAAGACTTCCAAAAGGAAGAACGATACACTAGCGAAAAACAGATGAGGGTAAGAATTAAATTCTTGCCCTCGCTGTTTTTTTTAGACCAAATTCAATTATGATTATGAAGAATAAATACAAATTAATTGCTTTATTTTTTACTGCTCTTCTATTTGTTTTTTATACAATTTTTTCAGAACGACTTGATTCTAATAACAAAGAAGTCAGCCTATCGCCTCCAAAGATGTTTGTTAAAGAAAAAACAATTAATAATACATTCACTATAAATAATATCTGCGATTGCTATGACAAAGCTTTTAATTTTTTAGATAATGCACTTGAGATTAGAAATAGCTTTAAGACCTTTGAAAAATTTTCAAAAAATAATAAATCTGTTAAAGAGATAGAAGGTTACAAAAAAAACTATCAAAACCTTCAATTGCAATGTGTTGAGAAGTACCAAAGGCAAATGTTTATGGAACAATCATGTAAAGTTGGAAACCAAGACGAATTAATGGAAAGAAGAAACAAGCTTAATCAAATGGGAATAAAAATTTAAAAATAGGTGAAAATTGCATGAAAATTTTAATCCGATACATTTTTTTATTAATTTTTTTACTAAGTATCATGACGGCACAGAAAGTGTCTCTTACTGGAACAGTCTCAGACACAAAAGAAGGAACTCCTCTAGTTGGTGCAAATATTTATTTAGCTGGAACCAGTTTAGGCACGGCAACAAATAATGAAGGTAGTTATACTATTTCAGGTATAAGTCAAGGTACTTACTTAATTAAAGTCACTTATATTGGTTATAAAACCTTAGAAGACTCCATTGTGATAAATGACCAGGATATATCAAAAGATTATGTTATGAGCTATACCTCCATACAAGGTCAAGAAGTTATAGTTACGGGTCAAGCAAGAGGTCAAATGGATGCGATAAACAAACAATTAGCTTCAAAATCACTTATCAATGTTGTTTCATCTGATCGAATTCAAGAATTGCCAGATGCTAATGCGGCAGAATCTGTGGCAAGAGTACCTGGAGTTACCATTAAAAGAGAAGGCGGAGAAGGCAATAAAGTTGTTATTAGAGGTCTTTCACCAAAGTATAACTCTATTACTGTGGATGGAACTCGATTGGCTTCAACAGATCCCAATGATAGAAGTACAGACTTAAGTATGATCTCCCAATATATGCTTGATGGGATTGAAGTTATCAAAGCAGGTACCCCAGAACTTGACGGTGATGTTTTAGGTGGCACAGTCAATTTTATTTTAAAAAAAGCAAAACCAGGTTTGCATTCAGATATTATAGCTCAAGGAATGAATAACAGTTTAAAAGAGACTAATGATGATAATAAACTGGTGATTGGAATAGGTAATCGATTTTGGAAAGATCGAATTGGTGTATTTGGACAGTTAGATTACGAGAATCGAAATCGAAGTTCTAATTCACTTGGAGCAGGGTATACTAATCCAGGTGCAAAATTAGATTCAATGAATGCGCTCCAATTAGCTAATATTAATCTTTATGATACTATCCGAAAAAATAAAAGACAAAATCAATTATTAGTCCTTGATTTTGAAATACCAAACCTATTTAATATTACAACTAATGGTCTTATTACCTACAGTTATTTGAATAGTTCAATTTATAAAGATGTTATACAATATCAAGATAGTTATGCATTGAGTACTAATTATAAGAATCATTCATCTGGTACGAATGATAGCCAAATCGACGTTAATACAAAAACCTTAAAATTTAAGCAAACTTTTTTCTCTAATTTACATTTTGACGCTTTTATGTCTACTAGTCGTTCAACTAATGATCAACAAAACTATCGGTTTGATTTTGATGAGCCCAGTGCATATACAAAGTCTACAAATAACAAAACCATTGATCAAATTTTTGAAATATCTAAAAAAGATACAAGCTATACAGGATTAAGTGGTTATAATTTTGATTATTTTTATAGTAATGAACTAGAAGAGACCTTTGGAGTAAATCTTCAGTATGATTTTAGATTGACTAAATATCTAGCTGGTAAAATCAAGGTAGGAAATAAGTTTAGGAGCAAAACAAGGACTTACGATAGAAATAACGAGTATGCGCCTGTAGCAGCAGCAGCTGGATTGGCTGGTCCGAGAGATTCTTTAGCAAAACACTTTCCTCAAATATTAGACAATAAGGGAGTAGATTCAAGACGAATGTCCATGTTGGCCTTTATTAATAAAAATTATGACTCTAGTAACTTTATGAATGGTCGATACCCTATGGGTCCCGTTGCAGATATTGATTTTATGATGGAAGTATTTAGATTTTTTAGAGAAAACTTTAATCGTTATTCTCCAGGAGCATCTACCATCGACGAGTATATCATGCATAGAATTCACGAGACAAACACAATTAGATTTGATTATACAGGAAATGAAAATTATAGTGCAAAGTACGCGATGATAGAATTAGATATTATTTCTAAAGTGAATATCATTTATGGCGCTCGTACAGAAATAAATAAAACAACATACAATGCATGGAGGAGTCAACAATCAGCGTTACCTCATTGGGTTTATACTGGTGAAGAATATAGTTATGATCGAGAAAATGAATTTGTTCTACCGGCCCTATTTGTTAAATATACTCCATACCCTTGGTTGACACTTCGTTTTGCAAGCACTAAGACACTTACTCGACCAAACTATACAGATATTATCCCAGCTTATGAATGGAGTGGTACAGGTAATAGTGTTGATTATAGAACTCCAAACCTTATACCTGGAGTCTCAGATAATATTGATTATAATATTTCTGTAAATAATAATTATTTAGGTTTCTTTAGTGTTGGTGTTTTTGAAAAAAGTATAGCAGATCTTATTTTTAGCGGAGGGAGACGTGTTATTCTTGATCCTGATGATTTTAAACTTCCATCCGGAACAAAGAATGCTTTAATCCAAAACTATACATCTAATAATCCTTTCCCTGTATCCTTAAAAGGAGTGGAATTTGATTGGCAAACACGATTTTGGTATTTACCTGGAATGCTGAGTGGGCTTGTATTGAATGCAAATTATACTGTGATTGAGTCAGAAGTAGTATATCCTCGTACTGTTGTTGAGTCTAAAATAGATTGGAGCACATTTCCTCCTGTTGTAACTAAAAATAATATTGACACCTCATATGTTGATAGGCTGATTGATCAACCCAACCAAATCATGAATTTTTCAATTGGATATGATTATAAGGGATTCTCTGGTAGACTATCTATGCTCCATAAATCGGATATTTTTATGAGTACTAATTTTTGGCCAGAGTTGAGGGTCAACACTGATGATTATACACGATGGGATCTTTCAGTAAAACAAGAGCTCCCAATCAAAGGATTATCTATTTTTATGAATTTAAATAACATTACTGAAACAGTAGATGTCAATAGATATAAATATGGATCACTTAATTTAGAACAACACTATGGAAGAACGGCAGACTTAGGGTTTAAATATTCTTTCTAGATAAAAAATATGAGATTCTTTCACTTAAGTGTTGTTTTGTCTCTTATCGTTAGTTCTTGTAACACTAATTCAACCAAAGATAATCAAAAAATGGATTCACTTTACCCAAAAAAAGGAACCTTTGTTAAATTTCAAGAGGAGTGGGCAATCGATGGTTATTATAAAAGATTAAGTGAATTTAAATCTAATCCTATAGGAGAGAATAAGATAGTTTTTTTAGGAAATAGTATAACAGAAAATGGTGGCGATTGGAATAAAAGATTTGGGACTAAAAATATTGTTAATAGAGGAATCGGAGGTGATATAACTGAAGGTGTTATTGTACGTCTTCAAGAAATTATTTACTTCAAACCAGTTGCTGTATTTTTGTTAATTGGTATTAACGATATTTTTAATAATGATAAACCTAATCGAGATAAAATAACAGAAAGCTATGTTGCAAATAACATACTAAAGATAGCGAATCTTATTAAGAAAGAGACTCCTACAACTAAATTCTTTGTTCAGACAATTTTACCAGTAAACCCAAAAAGTTATTTTAAAGAAAATAGCTATTTTCCAGAACACTCTGTTTCTCTATCAGATCAAATAAATAATATCAATAATATCCTCAAAGAAAATGATCAATTGAATGTAATAGATCTACACTTAGCATTTGTAGATGATAAAGGATTTTTAGATACTAAGTATTCAGACGATGGCATTCATTTGAATGAAGTTGGCTATTTAAATTGGGTTGATTTTATAAATGATAAGATTACATCATTAAAGTAATGCTAATAGAAACCTATAATGATGATCTGCTTTTAAATAGTGCAATATCTAATAATATTTGATCTCTAATAGATTCAACTATTAAAGGATCATTAGTTAATAGGCCTTGAATCGGATCATTACCTATTTTATTTCCAACTATAACTTTATTTTTATCTATTGAGATACCTAAGCCTCTTTTCCAATTTTCTTTTATTGTGCCAGCATCAATATTATAAGAATAAGAATTTTTAATAGTTCGATCTTGGGGTGTAAAAGATAACACGTGTAAGATAATTCCTTCTTTTTCTTTTTCTTTAAGAATTGGGTAGAATTGATCAATCTCTTCGTTCCATCCACGTATTAAAATTTCTTTTTTTGCACCTTTTATTTCTTTTAAAGCTTCTTCGATCAAATCAGAATATTCAGGCAGTTTCATTGAAATTAAACTAGAATGACCATCTAGCAATTCATTAAGTGAATTTTCAAGGACTAGTTCATCTTCTTGATTCTTCTTTTTTAAATGTTTCAATAAACCTTCTCCATTAATAGCTTCAAATCTCTTTTTTTTTGAGCCTAATTGATAAATAAGGTTTTTAGATTTTAACCGTTCTATTTCTCTATATACAACGGCACTATTAACACCTGACTCTTTACTTACTTTGTAAGCGGAGGTAGGTCCATTTTTCAATAAAAATAAATAGATTTTAGCCGCATTCCCAGGGACCTCAAAGCGTTTGAGTATGGTTATTAAATTGTCTTCTGTTGATTTTAACATATATATTTAATTTTAATTTAGAGATTATAAAAATTATCCAGAAAGCATCCCATTGATTTTATAAAGTTTATTATTATTTTTCTTAGATAAAGCATATTCAAAAGTCCATTTTAATGCAGCGGCACCAACTTCTCCATCTTTTCTCATGGCAACATATCCAATTTGAAAGTCGGGGTTACCATTATGTTTTTTGATAACTCTTTTTAATGCCTCTTCGCAAGCTTTTTTAGGCGTATAGCCTTGTCTCATTAACTCCACAACAAGAAAGCTTCCATTCGTTTTAATAACTTCTTCTCCGAGTCCTGTGGCTGCAGCGGCACCAATATCATTATCAACAAAAAGTCCAGCACCAATCAGAGGACTATCACCAACTCTTCCATGCATTTTATATGCCCATCCACTAGTAGTACATGCTCCGGCTAAATCTCCCATTTTATCTTTTACTATGATTGATATTGTATCATGTGTTTCATGAGGCGTCATCTCTCGACGGTCTTTTTGCCATTCTTGCCATTCTTTTTTAGATTTCTTAGTTAAAAGTTGAGTTTTTTTAAATCCATTAGATAATGCAAATTTTTTAGCACCAGCACCAACTAGCATTACATGCTTTGTATCTTCCATTACTTTTCGAGCAACAGAAACTGGATGAAGAATATCTTGAAGAAAAGCAACGGAACCACAGTTCCCAGTATGATCCATAACACAAGAATCTAAAGTAACAAATCCATCTTCATCAGGTAACCCTCCAATGCCAACACTGCTATTAGTAACATCAGCTTCAGTTACTCGAGCTCCTTCTTCAGCTGCATCCATTGCATTACCACCATCATCTAGTATAATTTTAGCTGCTTTATTTGCATCAAGTCCAAAAGACCAGGTGGAAACAATCACAGGGTCATTTTTAATAGGTTTAATGGAAGGCTTTATAAGTGATGCTGTAGGAGCAATAACTCCAGCACCGGCAATTTTAATAAATTCTCTTCTTTTCATAAAGTTTCTCATTTCTTAATAATAACAATTATAATATCATTAAAAGTAATATTAGCTTAAGACTAAGATAATATTTAAAAAAAGCAATTCTTATACAAATGCAAAAAAGTTTTACACCTGTCGAAAAATCGTTTCTTGACCTTCAAACTATAAAAGATCAAGAATCTTTAATTCCATATATAACTGTAAAAGATTTTCCTTCACTTGGCTTGTTAACTTCCCTTCGCTTTTTAGAATGGGTTAATGAAAACCCAGAAGGGGTTGTTAGTCTACCAACGGGGAAAACTCCAGAGTATTTTATAAAATGGACAAATCAATTTATACATAATTGGGATGATTTAAAATTTAAGAATATTAGAGAAGTCAATGGATTATTTGTTAAAAATAAACCAGATTTTTCTAGATTAACTTTTGTGCAAATAGATGAATTTTTTCCAATAGAATCGAGTCAGCATAATAGCTTTTATTTTTATGTAAATAAGTATTATCTCGAAGCTTTTTGTTTTTCGAAGGAAAAAGCACTTTTAATTAATTCTGATAATATTTCATTATTTGATGGTATGAGACCGGAAGAAATTTTTTTTAAAAAACCAATTGATTTAACCTTACGATATCGTGATCCATCTTCAAAAATTGAAGAGAAACAGCAAAAATCAATTTTTTTAATTGATCAATGGTGCTCTAGCTATGATCAAAAGATACAAGATTTAGGTGGAATAGGATTCTTCCTTGGAGGAATAGGCCCTGATGGTCATATTGCATTTAATATAAGAGGCTCTGATCATAATTCTACAACAAGACTAATGGAAACTAATTTTGAAACTCAAGCAGCAGCAGCGACAGATTTAGGCGGAATTGAAGTAAGTAAGAAACATTTAGTAATTACTATTGGTCTTGGAACTATAACCTATAATAAAGATGTTGTAGCAATTATTACTGCTGCTGGTGAGGCAAAAGCAAAAATAATTAAAGATTCGATTGAGAGTCGTCCAAGTACTAATTACCCTTCGACAGCATTACAAAAGCTCAGCAATAGTCGTTTTTTTATTACTGAAGGAGCTGGAAAACTTTTGGAAAACTCGCAAAATAATTATTGGACTAACAATGAGTGGACCAATGAAAAAAAAGAGAAGTCTTTACTTGAATGTGCAAAAAAAAATAAACTTTTTGCTAAAAAACTAAAGTTAACTGATTTACAAAATGATTTTATATGTAATAATATTCCTAAACTAAATAATAATACTGTCGAATCAATAATTTCAAATATTAAGAAAAAAATAGATAAAGGCTTACGCGAAGAAAAAAACCAAATTTTTTATCACACAGGACCTCACCATGACGATATAATGTTAGGTATGATGCCTCATGTTATGCATTTAATGAGGGAAAAAAGTAATGTGCATCATTTTGTTAATATGACTTCGGGCTTTACTTCAGTTACCAATGGTTATCTAATGGAAGTTTTAGAAACAACATTAGGTTTATTAAAGAATGATGAGATTCAAATGATCAGATATCCTGATTTTTTTGAAAAAGGATTCAATCTTAAGTGTGATAAAGATGTTTATCATTACTTAGATGCTTTAGCTCAAGATAAGATTAAAGAACAAAAAAGAGCCTTAGCTCATAGAATGGTCCGGTCTTTTGTTAAAATATTCAATGTTGATAATATTAGTAGATTGATAAAGACTACTTCCTTAATTATATCAGAATTAAACAATTATTACGATGGACAAAAAAACTCATTAGATATACAAAAACTGAAAGGAATGTTACGCGAATATGAAGAGGAATTAGTTTGGTCTAATTTTGGAGTTAAAGGGACAAACGTTCATCATCTTAGGTTAGGCTTCTATTCAGGCGATGTTTTTACTCAAGAGCCCACTAGAGATAGAGATGTATTGCCAATACTCGAGCAATTAAGAGAAATTAAACCTACAGTAATATCTATCGCACTTGATCCTGAAGGTAGTGGCCCAGATACACATTATAAAGTTTTACAATCAATTGCATCAGCAGTAAGGATGTGGAGTAAAGAAACAAATTTAGATAATTTACGAATTTGGGGATATCGAAATGTTTGGTATCGTTTTGAGCAATCTGAATCAAATCTTATAATACCAGTTACTTTAAATACAATGTCAGTAATGAAAAATATATTTTTAAACAGTTATTTAAGTCAAAAAGAGGCTTCTTTTCCTAGTCATGAATTAAATGGACCATTTTGTGATTTATCTGAAAAAATTTGGGTAGAGCAACATCAAGATCTTCAGATTTTACTTGGGCGTGATTTTTGGTATCAGCATCCTAATCAACAATTACGTGCAGTCCATGGTGCTATTTATTTAAAAGAATTAAATGTTCAAAATTTTTTGAGTATTGCAAGGCGATTGCAAAATTTTGTGGATGGGAATTTAATTCACTAAGTAATTAGTCTATAATATTGATTGATTTTTTCAAAGTCATTATACGTTTATATGAAGTATATATTTGATTCTCAGTAATTTTCTCTTCTTCATATAATTCAATTAATAGATTAGAAACTTTACCTAGAAGATCTATATCGTAATGCAGATTATTACCAAAACAAAACATGTCAACGCCAGCATGGATCATCAATAATAGTGTCTCTTTTAAATCATAATATTTTGATATAGCTCCCATAGAGGGGTCATCACTAATTATTACACCATTAAATCCCATCTCTACTCTAAGTAAGTCATTTAGTATTTTTGAAGAAAGTGTTGCGGGTAAATCATTATCTAATTTTTTATTTATAAGATGAGATGTCATGATTGCCTTGATGGAATTACTATCGATTAATTTTTTGTATGGTTCTAATTCTGAGATTCCCCATGATTCAGTTACATCAACGAAACTTTCATGTGAATCTCCTAATGCACTACCTTGTCCAGGAAAGTGTTTGCAAACGGGAATAACACTATTTTTAAAATGAATTTCACTAAATATTTTAGCATGCTTTATTAATTCTTTAGCTTGTTTTGAGAAACAGCGATCTTCTTTCGCTAGAAAACTATTCTCATTTATTTTCAAATCTAGAACTGGAGCAAAATTTAAATTAAAACCACAATTAGAAAGAGTCTCTGCCATCAGCAAAGAATATTGAGTTGTGACTTTTAAATCATTAATTCTTCCTAGTGCTCCCCAGCTCATAAAATCAGGAAAGCCATATAAGCTCTTTAATCGATTAACTTTTCCTCCTTCTTGATCTACTCCAATAAGTAGTGGAATCTTTGAGTGAAGTTGTAGCGATTCGTTGAATTTTGTTAATTGTTCGGGATTTAAAATATTATGAGAAGACCATGGGTCAGTTGTCACATTTTGATCGTATAAAATTATTCCTCCAACAGATATCCCATTATTTACTTCGAAGAATCTTTTTACATCATCATTAGTTGTCCCTCTAATCCCAATTATAATCATTTGGGCGACCATTGATTTTATTTTAGTTATATTCATTATATTTATTTTATTTAAAAATCTCTTATTATAGGGTTAATTAACACAAAGGGCTTATGACAAAATCTACATCAAAACCACTTTATCTTATTATAACCTTACTAATTTTTCTACAAGGGTGTGATGGAAATCCGAAAAATATTGAGCCAACTAAAGGCTTTGAGTCACTAGTATTAAAGCTAGAAGACGCAATTAATTATGAGATAGAAAATAAAGAACTTAATGCTATTTCTATGGTTCTAGTAGATGATCAAAAGATTGTATGGTCTAAAGGGTTTGGATACGAGAATCCTAAGGAAAAAATATTAGCTGATGCATATACTATCTATAGAGTTGGTTCTGTATCTAAACTTTTCACAGATATGGCGATTATGCAAAGAGTAGAAAAAAATGAAATTGATCTCGATGAACCTATTCAGACTTATTTACCAGATTTTAATCCAGTTAATCCTTTTAAAAAGCCTATAACACTTCGACAAATGATGTCTCACAAATCTGGTTTACTTCGTGAGCCGCGTGAAGGTAATTATTTTACTGACGATGAGATTTCACTAAAAGCTACAGTTGAAAGTATTATTCCATCAAAGTTAATTCATGCACCTGAGAGTAAAACTAAATATTCTAATGCGGCTATTGCTGTTGTTGGATATACGCTTGAAGCGATTTATGAAACTCCATATGTTGACTATATGCAAAAACATATTCTTGAAAAAATTGGTATGAATAATAGCGCTTTTGCACCAAATAAGAAGATTAAGTCAAGGTTAGCTAAAGCAACTATGTGGAGTTACGATGGTCGAATTTTCACAGCTCCAACTTTTGAATTAGGTATGATACCTGCGGGAAGTCTTTATGCTCCAGTTACCGATCTTGCAAAATTCTTGATGATGATTTTTAATAAAGGGATGGGGCCTAATGAATTTGTAATTAAGCCAAAAACATTAAATGAAATGATATCACCTCAATTTGGAGGTAGCAAAACTCAGGGTTATGGTATTGGCTTCAACTTATCAGAGCATGGAGGATATCAAAAAATTGGACATGGTGGGGCCATTTATGGCTTTTCAACTCAACTATATGCTATTCCTGAAATCAAATTTGGTGTGGCAACTTCTTCATCTGTTGATATATCTAATTCAATTACAAGAAAACTATCGAATTATGCTTTAGACTTAATGCTTGCTAAAAAAAAGAATAAACCATTACCTGATTATATTAAAACTTCACAATTAGACGCTAAACTATCACAATCGTTAAAAGGCTATTATTCTAGAGGAAACCTATATGCCGATATTGAATTAAGAGGGCCTTCTACAGTTTTAGTAATAAATTCTTTAGAAGTTCCCCTAAAACAGAGCAGTAAAGGTATTATTTCAGATGGTCGTATAGATCAAGGTAGCCTTAAAATTCGAAAATCAGGAGAAGATATATTAGTAAATGGAAAATTATTTACTAAAAAAGTGAAACCAAAAAAATCTCAATTTCCCAAGAAATGGAAAGGGTTAATTGGTGAA
>Ga0308019_10001486_pt1 | contig 14138 bp, 13 predicted proteins | sample Neamet284_FD_203135 | JGI IMG/M metagenome (GOLD analysis project Ga0308019, IMG submission 203135) | Marine microbial communities from water near the shore, Antarctic Ocean - #284 | ecosystem: Environmental > Aquatic > Marine > Unclassified | place: Southern Ocean | collected 2014-10-01 | reverse complement strand
TGTCTTCACTAAGAGAGTAAAATTAAACAAAGTTCAGAAGATTTCTCTTGCTGCCGCTGTATATATTCGTCATAGAATTCTTCCTGAATTCCTCAATCCAATTTGGACTGGACTTTCAAAACTAGGACTACTGCCAGCAGTATGATTAATTTGTTGTAAACTGCAACACTTTTATTTAAACGCTCTAATCACTACGAGCGCATAATACCGTTACATCTAATTCGATGTAGAATCTTATAGCCAATACTCGGCCTTGTTCTGATGGCGACTTCAAATAGTTCTAGTAAATGCTTGAATACCAGTAATATGCTTACCAATAATCAAATTATGAATGTCATGTGTACCTTCGTAAGTCTTTACTGACTCAAGGTTAGCCATGTGCCTCATGATAGGATATTCATCAAGTATTCCATTTGCTCCGTGCATGTCACGGGCCATTCTAGCGATATCCAAAGCGATGTCTACATTGTTCATCTTAGCCAGCGAGATTTGTTCTGGAATCCATGTTCCATCATCCTTCTTCTTACCCAGATGATAAGCCAGTAATTGTCCCTTGGTAATTTCTCTTAGCATCCAAGCTAATTTGTTTTGAACCAATTGGTATGATGCGATAGGATGGTCAAATTGAATACGGGATAGAGTGTAAGTTTTTGCTGAGTGGAAACACGCCATAGCAGCACCTAACGCCCCCCAGGAGATTCCAAACCTTGCATTATTCAAACAAGAAAACGGTCCACGGAGGCCCTTTACACCAGGTAAGATGCGATCTTTGGGAATCTTGCAATCTTGGAATACTAATTCACTTGTTACACTTGCTCGCAAAGAATACTTTCCTTTCATTTCAGGGGCACTAAAACCTTCATCACCTTTCTCGACGATGAAACCACGAATTACTCCATCCAGTTTTGCCCAAACAATTGCGACTTGTGCAATTGTTCCATTGGTAATCCACATCTTTGCACCATTTAGTAAATAATGGTCGCCTTTATCTTCTGCCTTAGTGATCATATCGCCCGGGTTTGAGCCATAATCTGGTTCTGTCAAGCCAAAGCAACCAATCCATTCTCCACTTGTCATTTTTGGCAAATAGTAATTTTTCTGTTCTTCACTTCCAAAGTCCCAAATTGGATACATTGCTAATGAACCTTGAACGGAGGCAAAGGAACGTAGCCCTGAATCTCCTCTTTCAAGTTCTTGACAAATCAAACCATAGGCAACATAGGAAAGTCCTGGACAATCATATCCCTTTAGCGGCGCACCTAGCACACCCATTTCACCAAGAGCAATACGCCATTCATCTGGGAATACCCCATCTGCACATGCTTTTTCGATATTTGGTAGGACTTCTTCATCCACCCAAGTTCTAACCATGTCGCGAATCATTATTTCTTCTTCGCTCAACAAACTTTCAATATCGTAAAAATCAAGTCCCTCAAATGGCTCCACTACAATCACTCCTATTGAGAACGAATAACAACCGCTTCTTCAACATACCCCTTTCAAAATCAAGAAATAGGCATCACTTTTTGCCAGTATATCGTTCCGAGGAATAACCTACCCAAAGACCGATGGAAGATATAATGAGAGCAATTATAAAATACGCCTCCAAAGGTATATCGAAATGATATCGGTTATCCAAAGCCCCCGAGCAAAAGCCAATCACAGGCCCAACTACAAGAGGCAGGCCTACCACCTTACGCAGTTTCCCTTCAGCATACATCCTCTGGTAAAACGTACTACTCATGAAAATCAATCCGAAAATAGTTCCTGGAACTGCAATCAGAACTGCAACCCCTATCGCCTTGAATATCATACTATCATCTCCTCCTTCTTTCAACGGTTCAAAAGCAATAATATTTCCGTAATCAGTAATGATGTATCCATTTAATGGTGTGTTTTCCCAAGTTAACTTTATTGCCCTTCCAGCAACTACTGCATCCCATTCCTCTACATCAGAATAAATAAGTTGGGCGTATGCCTCACTTGTGATTGGTTGTTGCCTGACCAGCCCAAATGGAGTGAGATGTATCAGCGTAGAAGAGTCAGAACCTCTTGAGACGCCGGTTAGATCTCCTTCAAGAGTCGTCAACATCATTGTTGGTTTTCCATATGATTGTGAAGAATCTTCGAAATTCAAGTGAATTGCCTTAGTTCTCAGGCCACTTGCAAATGCAACACATTCGCTCAAAGTTGGGTCTGCACAATCTACCGCCATCCAAGTTTCACTGTTGGTATTACCCATCCGAGTAACATGATGGTCCTTTCCAATTACTGCAATGCCATCATTTAGAGTAACGACAACACAAATATTGTTTGTTCTATGGCAAGCGATATCACTCACCGGTGAAGGCTTTTCATAACTGTTTAATTTCTCAAACCCAGAGCCTTCTGAAAATTTCCAAATACTCCCATCAGTTGCTCCAAAGTAAGCATAATCGCCTGAAGTCCTCCAAGCGACTGAAGTCATATTTAAGCCATTGACTGCGCCTGAGCCATTGACGTTGCTAATACTATGGTCATATGTATCATATCTCAATGCCATGCCGCTCTCTCCAGTGAGGAGTGCAGTATTTCCTCGAGGGTGCCATGCTACATCTTGAAATTCTTTTGAAGTACCTGCATTTAATTGGATATCCTTGCTTCTATCCAATGGACTAATCGCTGAAATACTATGCGCATAGCCATCTTTTCCAACTAGAAGTACCGTCTCTCCATCTGGAGAAATTGAACCGGAATTGATTCCAATATCATTATCCTCTAATGTACTTGAAGAAGTAATTTGTATCACTGAACTTGGTTCAGCAACCGCCATTGGCAATAGTAAAATTACAAGGATGATCGAGTAGATGATTGGCCCTCGCATGCACTTGCCACAAGCCAATCAATGAAAACTCCATCGTATCAACATATTACTGAAATAGACTATGATTTTCAATGTTAATGACGGTGAGCCTTATGTCAAATGGACTTCTGCCATTGACTTATGGAACGATTTGCCGTAAAGCGTGGACTACAGAAGGAGATGGGCGGAAGCGCTGGATTGGCTAAAATTGCTGCTGGCTATTTTGATGATGTTAATGCTGATGCGGAAGGAAAATTCACAGGTTCTTATGGAATTTTGTTAATGGTATCTGGTCACTTTGATGAAGAAGGAAAACTAGCAGTTGATGTTTCTCAAATGAAAGGGGCAGACCTTGGTGATTTGCTTGAATCAGATGGAGGAAGAGAAATAGCGATGGAATCTCGTAAGCGTTGGTCCACATTCTTGGACGAAGTCACCGGATATAATGCAAAACAAAGAAGTGACAAGGCTAAGGAGAATGCTAAGAAGTTTTCAAAGGCTAAGGGTGCAATAAAAGTCGCTCAAAAGACAATGCAGATGTCGAAAAACTTGACTGCAGAGAAGGAAGAGAAAGTCACCTCTATGATCAATGAACTCCAGCAGATGATAGATGATGGAACCCCTCCAAGTGAAGGCAAAGTCAAGAAATTAAATGACATGTTTTAATCAACTATTAGTTCTATAGAGTCGGCAATAAAAAAGTGATGTGATAAAATGGATATTGAAACGATTCTATCACCTCATCTTGAGAAGTGCCCTCTGATTTCGCAACTAAGCGATGAAAAGCGTCAGCAATTAGCATCTATTATTGGCTTTGTCGATGAGACTGTAGGAATTGACCATTTGGTTAAATGTCTTGCAGATGGAACTAGTATGGGTGGTGATGGAATCATTCGATGCTACGTTGGCTTTGAACCGAGTGGAAAAGCGCATATTGGCTGGAAAGTTCTTGCCCTTCAATTACGAAGAATGCTAGATTCCGGAACCAATGTGATGATTTTCTTAGCAGATTGGCACGCTTGGATCAATGATAAATTCGATGGTAATATGGAGCATATTCAAACAACTGCAAGATATATGGAAGATACTTTTAGAGTATTATTAGACCACCCTGAAGAAGGTGAAGGGGCAGGGCAACTACGATTTGTTTGGGCATCAACAATAATGGATTCAGGAGAATATTGGGCTCGCGTATTACGATGCTCAAAAGGCGCTACCTTGGCCATGGTACGAAAAACATTCACCATCATGGGAAGAGATGAAGCATCAAGTGACCACGACTTATCCAAATTCTATTATCCTGCTATGCAGGCAGCCGATATCTTTGAAATGAACATTGATATTGCAGTCGGTGGGATGGACCAAAGAAAAGCGCACATGTTCATGAGAGATATGGCAAGTAAATGGAAATGGCAGAAACCGACTTGTTTGCATACTCCAATTATTTCCTCACTAAAGGCTACTGGCGTACGTATGGAATCCTTTGACCATAAAATGAGTAAATCCGATCCATCCGGCGCTGTACTGGTCCATGACACACAAAAACAGTTACAAAAGAAATTCCGAAAGGCATACTTAGACCCTGAAGACGACCATTCACCCGTATACGAATTAGCACAATATATCGTACTGCCCGAGTTTGGAGAAATCAAAGTAACCCCTGATCCGCGATACGGAGAAGAGAGTACTTGGACAGACCTAGAATCATTTAGAGCTGCCATAAAGGATGGAACATTACATCCATTTGATGCTAAAATGGGAGTCGCAAATGGTATAGCAAGAGGCCTTCAGTCAGTAGCTGACCACTTTGAAGCCAATCCACAATTATTAGAAACTGTTACAAAAATCACTAATTGATTAGTTTTCTTGCTCTTCAGGTTCAAGATTCATTTCTGATGCATTGCTAACATTGAAAGGACTTTCTTCAATACTATGAATGTTTAACAGTATTATTCTTCTTGTGTCTTTGATGAAATCCCTATTTGGCAAATGGTCAACTGCAATCTCAGCATTGATTCTATGAATTGAACCTGTTACTAGTTCGCCAACGTATTCATCGTTGATGACTCCGATGTATTTTTCATCTCCTAAGTTCATCAAATTACCATTGTCATCGATAGAGATTTGGCGTAAATTGAGATATTCAATATCCTCATAATAACAGTCCTCAACCATCAGTTTGATGTCTCTTGGTGGATAAGGAGGCAATTCACCTTTATTTTTCGCAGCAAATAGATCTATACAACTAAAGCACATTTTTGGGGCTTCTCTCTCCCTGGCCAATCTTTGCTTTATTTCAGAACGATGTCCGCAGTCATTGCATTCATAAACTGCTTTTTTTATCCATCCAAGCGGTCCTCCTAATGGACTAATAATTACATCGAAGGTCAGCATTGCTGAACGGTGTCGCATCCTTAATTCGTCGAGTGAAAAATGATGGTTTTCGGAGAAGTTCACCACTCTTATTACCAAACGTGAATCATTGCCTTCCTTCATTTGCTCTTTGAGAACCATATTTCCAATATCCAATGTCCATTCTGGTCTTGTATGGAATTCAGATTTCAGTGTATCATTTAGGCAAATCTGCGAGTGTTCAACTTCTAATCCAAAGACCCTCTCTTCAAGACCGTTCAGCCTCTCAATTTCCTCAGCATGGTTATTGGTGAAAAATAACCTCCATGCAGTTAGGACTTTTTTCATTCTTGCGTCTGGTTCAATACCTACATCTTTCGCCATAGAACTTACTTCCGAGTGCCGAGGGCTTTCAATCATTGCGCAAAGAAATAGAAATTATTCTTCGGTAAGGTTCATCAATCCGACGCAAGTCGGAGAACTACCCCCCTATAGTATAGGAGAGGAGTGTCCCATTATGGTAAATATCGCTGTCCTCGTAAAGCAAGTCCCAGATACCAATGCTCGTATCGTTATTTCAGACGACCGAGTTGATTTATCCGCAGTCAAAATGGTCATGTCTCCATATGACGAATTTGCGGTAGAAACGGCTTTACAACACCGTGAAGCAAGTGGTGGAGAAGTAACTGCAATTACAGTCGGTGGTGCTTCCGCTGACAAAGTACTAAAAGATGCAAAGGCAATCGGTGTCGACCATATTGTCCGCATTGATTGTGACTCATATTTAGATTCAAACTCTCTTCAAAGCATGATCTCAAGCGTAATTAGTGAGATCGGCGCAGAAGTAGTCTACTGTGGAAAAGCAGCAGCTGATACTGGCGCTGGTTCAACTGGACCAGGTATTGCAGAACGCCTTGGTTGGGCAAGTGTATCCAGCATCATTTCTGCAACGTTCTCAGATATAATTTCAGTAGTTGCTCCAGTACAGGGTGGTAATGCAAGAATCAGTGTTGCACTCCCTGCCGTTATCTCATGCGATAAAGGCAATGTCAAGGTTAGAAAACCAAATGTCAAAGGAATCATGCAAGCCAAGAGAGCACAAGTTGATGTTAAATCCGCAAACCCATCTTCTTCATCCATTAGTATTATTTCTCATAGTCTACCTCCTTCAAAGCCTGCTGGTAAGACATACGAAGGTGGAGCTGCTGCTGCTGAAGTTGCTCAACTTCTAAGAGATGAGGCAAACGTAATTTGAGGTGAATACCATGAGTCAAACAATTGTAATCGCAGAAATCGCAAAGGGTGCAATCCATCCAACAACCGCAGAACTAGTAACAGCAGCAAATGCACTTGGTTCCGCTCCAATCGTCATCGTTCCTTGTACAGATTCTACAATCGCAGATGCGGCTGCATCCATTCAAGGAATCTCCAAAGTCGTTGCATTAAAGTCCGATATATTCGCTGCATATGATGCATCTGGTTGGGCTACTGCAATCGATGCTGTTGCCCCTAGTGGAATCATTATCGCTTCAGCCAACCCACAATCAAAGGATTTGGCTGCTCGACTTGCAGCCCGTAGAAGTATTCCCGTGGTCCAAGATGTTGTCGCTATTGAAGGCGGTAATTTAGTATCTCCAATATACTCTGGAAAGGCAATGCAAACTGTTTCTCTTGGTGGAGACGCTGTAGTCAGTGTCCGAGCCAATATTTTCACAGCATCTGCACAGGGTGCTTCTGCTGATGTATCAGTTGTTGACGCTACAGGAAATATGGCTACTGCTGTTGAAGAGTTCTTAGCTAGAGCAAGTGCCAGATTGGATGTTGCAGAAGCAAATATCATCATCTCTGGAGGAAGAGGTATGGGTTCTCCTGACAATTTCTCCCATCTTGAGAAACTCGCTGATACAATCGGTGCTGCTGTCGGTGCATCTCGTGCTGCTGTTGATACTTGGGAACCTATTTCCCACGCAATGCAAGTAGGACAAACTGGTAAGACAGTCAATCCGAACCTATACATCGCTGTCGGTATATCTGGTGCTATCCAACATCTTGCTGGAATGCGTTCTTCAAAATATATTGTTGCAATAAATAAAGATGCAGATGCTCCAATTTTCCAGCATGCTGATTATGGAATCGTTGCGACTTGGGAAGAGGCGTTACCTGTCCTTCAAGCATCACTTTCTGCAATGATGAATTAATTTTAATCAGAGATATTTCCCTCTGCTGTAGGCGCCGCCATTAGCAGATAATCCTACAAAGGGATTGTTCATTCTTTCTTCACCGATAGTTGTCAATGGTCCATGTCCTGGATGAACGATTATTTCATCTGCAAGTGGCCATAATTTATCGTGAATCGATTTTGAGAGTAAATCAAAGTCACCCCCTGTATCAGGTAAATCGGTTCTGCCAACGGAACCTGCAAAAAGAGTATCACCAACAAAGATGTGATCTGCTTCCCCATCTATCAATAGTCTGAGGCAACACCCACCCAGTGTATGCCCTGGTGTATGTAAAATCTCTAAATCGATGGTACCAAAACTCATCACTGAACCAGATATTAAGTTTTCATCTGCAACCGCTGGTGTAGGTATTTCAAATCCCCAACTTTGACCAGATGATTGAGCAAGCGATTGTAGGTAAGTATCATCTTTATGTAAGTACCATTTTACATTATAATTATTCAGCAAATCTGGTATATGGCCACTATGGTCAAAATGTGCATGGGTATTTACTAATGCAACCACCTTTCTTTTGGGTAAGTCACCACTAGAGTATTCATCACTACTAGGTCCAGTTGACCAATCCGGTCCTCTACCTTGCCAATTTTCTATCCATGCGATCAGCCTCTCTGGCTCTGCTCCACCATCGATAATTATCGTATCACCACTAGCCGTATCCGTGACCACTGAGCAGCGCATTTGTAGAGCACCGACAAAATAGTTTTCAATAAGTGGTTTTGAAACTGCCATAACTCTCCCTCTCGTATCATCTAAATTAGTCTGAGCCTTATTCAATAATGACAGAAACAACATCTGATGTCCAGTTGCCTTCCTCACTTTGAACTCTTAATTCAAAACTATGCCTGCCGATTGATAATTTAACCTTGATTTTTGATGATGTTGAAATCTCTTTTCCAGAAGATTCAATCCAAGACCAGTTGCTAATTCTGTTTTGAGGGTCAAATGAATTGCTACCATCTAGTAAAACAACCACAGTACCATCTTTTGTTGCTGAAATAACTTTGTCATCTCCTGCGTCTGCTTGAGGGAGGATTATTTCTTTAATAGTTTGACCAAGTTCACCTAATAATTCATTTTCATCGAGCATAGCCATTGATTGAATGCTATCCTCAAATTCATCAAGTAATTGACTGGAATCGATTTCGGTCTGAACAAGATCAATATCTTTAACCTCATGTTCAAGGTCTTCCATAAGTCCATCAAATCCGATTTCAACATTAGCACCCATCTGTTTTCGTTCATCTTCAGTCAATAAATCTGCTACTGAATCATCTACTCTATAGATTTCTTCTGCAGTCAATTGTGGAATGGAAGATTTCTCTTGATACCACAGACCTATGTCAGATTTATCAATTTCATATGCTTCTTCATTCAAATCTATTAGCCCTATTGGTTCTTCGGAAGTCCAATCGTTTTGGTCTTCTCCGGCAAAAACAAGGAAATTATTTTTTGTATCTGTACGCACAAAATTAGGCATTCCTTGATGTTCAATTTGCCATTTGATGCCATCATTATCGACACCATATAGGTAAAACCAGCATGCAGCTACTACCGCATCACCACATGTCGTTAATGATTTGATTGGAAATTGTAAATTAATGATTGTGGACAATTCGTTTGAAGGTGAAAGTTTACCAACATCGCCATTGTCAAAGCCACACCATGTACCATCTTGATCACTTGCGATGCTAGTTAATCGGGCTCGTAAATCATGCCTTTGAATAAGTTGGTCACCCGACCATAACTCCATCTCCAATGCTTCTTCATCACCTGCGACAATTGCATATCCTTCTCTACCTATCATCACAAGGCCTTGTGAAGTATAACCCATTGCGGTAATTGATTCTCCCAAATCCCCTCTACTTGGCCTAGTCCAAACCTCTTTGCCTTCCACCAAGCTTCTGACAATGCCATCTTCACTAGCGGCTAGTAATTTTTGTCCACCTCTAACTATCAAAGCACAATTATTTTGCACTGGATTTTGGCAATAATCGTTCCCATGAAAACTTACTAAATGTACTCTGCCAATCGAATCCAATACAGCCAAATATTGCTCAAAACGAAGTAATGTTCTTCCGCCTGCCCCTGTTTCATATGTCCATTGCAAACGGCCATCATAGCCGAAACAGTGCAATCCTTCCATCTCATCGATAATGTATAGACTATCGCCTCGTAGTATAACTTCGTTAACTTGCGATGGACCTTTTATTGTTGTAATAATATTCAACTTGGTATCGGATAATTTTGCTAACCTAACAACACCATCTGCTTCTGACCAAGCGACTTCATCTCCTACAGATGACATGCTAAGTGCAAAGACTCTGCTCTCAACCGCAGTGGGATGGCATGTCAGTGTCTTTACCATAGCAACTTCACACACCTCATTGCTGAAAACCTCTCCGCACCAAAGTGCAGGATTTATTCAAGCATTTATCCATGAGGTTAAATCAGGGTGAGGGATATTGATGCTCGGTTTTTCCATGTGATTAAGAAGTGCTATTTTCTCTTCTTCGCTCCAACCACAGAGTGGTTCTAATGTCGAAAGAGGCGTTGTTTTTACTGCATCGATGCGCTTTTCAACAAATGGTGCTGCCTGTTCAGTTGTCAATCCAAGTACACCCCATGCTGGACGTTGAATTCTCCTTCCGACCTCATCCTTGGCATGTGAGCGTGATCCGATGAATGGGTCGAACTTTGCCAACATCGTAACCAACCCCTCATCACAGTCCAATACTGGAATCAGTCTTGTACCTCTACGCATTATCAAAAATGCGCCTAACATGTCATCCCTATTTTTTATTTGAATAAGAACATCTCCTTGAACTCCTGCAGGAAGACCTCCAGCACCATTGACTCTCTCTTCAACTAAAGAGACTCTATCGCGTTCCATAATCAGTTTTACCCACATGTCTGGTTCGCGTAAATTAACGCTCAGTGAATCATCCTCTGCCTGTAATGCGGTACCAACTGCTGCAGCAAATGATTGACTATTCCACTCTTTGTTTTCACCAACTCGGCGAACTCTAACACCGAATGTTCTCGCCTTACCGACTTTATCGTCTCTGCTGAGGAAAGATTTTGCAACTACACCTGGAGTTAGGTCATCACACAAAACTACAACTCTGTCAAGTGCAACAATACCCAATACGTGGCACAATAAATCTTCAACAACTGCAATAGGCGCATTTGAAGATACGATTTCTTGCTGGCGTATCAATTCGTGAATCATTGGAGTGTTAGAATTGATTGCTAATTGTTCCAAATTTTTTCTCAATGCTTTTTGAAAAGCGCTACGAACTGGCCTAGATTTCAGCCCCAATTCTCCAAATCGAAGTATCCAAGAGTTTTGTGACACTGAAATCAACCTCATTCTTCGTCATTGTGCATATCAATGACGTCGTCTTCTTCTTGATGCTCCTGCTTTGCACCATCATTTCTTGCATCATGCAATTGTTGTAAATATTCTGCGCTAATATCTCCGGTGACATAATCACCGTTAAAGCAAGAAGTATCAAAGCGAGTTAACTTTGTTTGACCAATATTTGTTGCTTCAACCAAATCTTCAAGAGTTTGATAGAATAGTTTGTCGCATCCAATTTTCTCACTTATTTCATCAATTGTTCGACCGTTTGCGATGAATTCATTAACTGCTGGCATATCAATTCCGTAGACATTTGGATGCCTAACAGGAGGGGCTGCTGAAGCAAAATAGACTTTATTCGCACCGACTTCACGAGCCATTTCAATAATCTTGGCAGATGTTGTACCTCTAACGATAGAGTCATCAACAAGTAAAACATTTTTGCCTCTAAATTCTTGTTCAATAGCATTTAATTTGCGACGAACTGATTTTTCTCTAAGGGCTTGACCTGGCATGATAAAAGTGCGCCCAACATAACGGTTCTTTACAAATCCTTCACGATACGGAACACCCAAAGTGTTAGCCATTTGAAGAGCTGAGATTCTACCGGAATCTGGGACTGGAATTACACAATCAATATCATGATCTGGCCAAGATTCAAGAAGGCGTTCTGCTAATTTTTTGCCTTGACCTAGACGAGCTTGATAAACTGGAATGCCATCTATCACTGAATCTGGTCTTGCAAAATATACATGCTCAAAGATACATGGGGAGTGAAGTACATTTTCTGAACATTGCCTAGTGAATAAATGGCCAGAGTTTGAGATGAAAACTGCCTCACCAGGAGCAACATCACGTACAATTTCAAATCCAAGTGCAGTAATAGCAACTGATTCAGATGCGACAATCCATTCGGTTTCTCCATCTTGCTCTCTCTTACCAAAGATAAGTGGTCTGATTCCATTTGGATCTCTAAATGCTAACAAACCATAACCTGAGATAATTGAAACACAAGCATATCCGCCTTTTGCAGAATCATGGACTCCAGAGACTGCCCCGAATACAGATTCAATATCGATATGCTGCTCTCCACCGATGTTTAGACTATTAGTTCGAGAGTATAATTCAACAGCCAGAGAATTTAGCAACAATTCAGAATCACTATTGGTATTCATGTGGCGCATGTGAACATCTCTAAGATTAATCCTTAATTCTTCAGCGTTGCTTAGATTACCATTATGTGCTAAAGAAATCCCATATGGTGAATTCACATAGAAAGGTTGAGCCTCAGATCTTGATGATGAACCAGCCGTAGGATATCTAACGTGTCCGATACCAGTACTACCCTGTAGGCGTAACATATGTCGACTGTAAAAAATGTCAGAAACAAGACCATTTGATTTTCTTAGCCGGAACTTACCTTGGTAGTCGGTCATGATACCCGCTGCATCTTGTCCTCTATGCTGAAGAACCGTTAATCCATCGTAAATCAGTTGATTTACATGTGTTCCTTGCCGGCCAACGACTCCAATAATACCACACATTGATGTTGCCCCTAGACAGACCAACAGAACCTTGCTTGTAGCCATTGCGCTTGGAGCGCTAACTAGAAAGAAAAATAATCAAGCTTTTGGACGGTGAGTTTTCTTGCTCCAAGAAAACTTTCGTATGCGAGCAGTCTCGCCATATCCGCATGATGCACATACAGACTTTTGCTTGTGATATGAGTTGCCACCGCAACGACGGCAACGAATGTGAGCAGTCTTTTGACGCTTACCTCTTGATGGAGTACCCTTAGACATAGAAACACCTTGACAGCCAGCCCACCAACCTCCTCCTTATGAAACCAACGGAACGAAACTGCCCCGGATAAAAGGTCATTGCGAACCTATTCTTCTTCGAATAGTTTACGCTTTGGTCTAGAAGTGATAGCCACGAAAGTGCCTCCTACTGCAACTGCAACTGCAATGATTAATGCCACTAACGCCACTAATATGCGGACAATATTGGAAAGGGCTTGTGCTCTGACAGAGCCATTTTCTTCCAATAATAAATCACCCTGAGACAATAACCACAAGGTGATCATTGAACCGAAAATAGTTGCCATCATCATTCCAAATAATGGTGCTAGAGGGCGGTGTCTTGAATCTGCATAGAAGAACATGTTGATGAATAATAACCCTGCACTAAATGTATACCCGGTTATCAGTGCATTACCGAACCTTTTGAATGCTTGACTAGTAATGTCATCACCTAGCAATACTGCAATTATCATTAACAACAATGGTGGAGCACTAATTGCCATAATAATTACTTTCCAGGTCTTTGATACATCACTCATTCTTGCTCACCTCCAATATGTTTGGCAACGATTGAAGATGCTTGTACTAATTCTTGTTGTGAAGGTGCATCTAAAGATTTTGTAGGCGGGAGACTGGATTCATAAATCCAGATCACTAAGGCAAACACAAGTATTGACAAACCAACACCCAATCCTAATCCAAAGATGTCAGAGATTGCGAGCCAAAAACTATCCCTAAAGATTTCAGCGCTAATATTAGGGCCATCAAGAATCATCCCCAGGGCGGTTAGAGTAAATGTTAGAGAAGATATAACCAACATAAAATTAGATTCCTGCTCCCTAGAATCTCCCAGATACCTCAATGAAAATGCTGCGCCACTGCTCAATCCAGTTGACAATAAAAGGAAGGTTGGCCAAAAAACCAACCAATACGGATTGACTTCTCCATTCAACATTGGAGTCCAAGTCCACCAATGCATCCCCTCTAACCATACCAAACCCAAAAAGGTACAAGCAGCACCAACCTTTCTATCGGTTGAAGATAATTTTCCGACTTCCACATTTCCTGAAAAGGCTAACAAATAAATCCCTGTAACTAAGAGAGCACATGGCCCAATAATAGATCCGAGTAAATGCCCTGCTGCACTTGAAGGAGATTCTGGGACTGTCACTGGACTAAATAGAACCATTACAAATCCGATTACCGCTATTATTTTCGATAATATCTTTATCAAATCAGACTTCGACGAGAGAGCTGTACCCGTCCCAACCACTACTGCAATAGCCGGAAACCAGAACCACAATGCTGCCTGCATTAACGCATCCATACAGGGTGCTTAGGCCCCAGCCTTATCAATAATGCCCGCATATTCCTTTGCAGTGTGGCGTTTTAATAGCACTTACTATTGCGGTACGGCTAAATACCCGACCCTTGTGGGCGAGATGCTTAAGGTGTTCTTATGGTAAAAATGCCACGTCAAATAATGCGATACAGTCCATCTGCTGGTAAGCACACTCTGCATACCATTGAGCGTGTTAAGA
>Ga0308019_10001484_pt1 | contig 14148 bp, 8 predicted proteins | sample Neamet284_FD_203135 | JGI IMG/M metagenome (GOLD analysis project Ga0308019, IMG submission 203135) | Marine microbial communities from water near the shore, Antarctic Ocean - #284 | ecosystem: Environmental > Aquatic > Marine > Unclassified | place: Southern Ocean | collected 2014-10-01 | reverse complement strand
TTGATTCAACATTAATGTCTGCTGTGCTTCAGAAAGCCCCAGTTCCCACGGCACTCCTGCATGTTTTATCGAGGTCAAAGGTGACGCGCCAGTCCCGCCGTCGTGACCAGCGATTGTGATGACATCAGCATGAGCTTTTGCTACTCCCACAGCAATGGTACCAACTCCTGCTTCTGCCACCAGCTTAACGTTGATTTTTGCTTGTGGATTAGCATTTTTCAGATCAAAAATTAACTGAGCCAGATCTTCGATAGAATAAATATCGTGGTGCGGAGGCGGTGAAATCAAAGTCACACCGGGAGTAGAATTGCGAATTTTTGCAATTTCCTCACTGACTTTATTCCCAGGCAGTTGACCGCCTTCTCCCGGCTTGGCACCCTGAGCGATTTTAATTTGGATTTCTGTACAGTTGACCAGATAATGGATTGTAACTCCAAAACGTCCTGAAGCAACTTGTTTAATAGTACTGTTTGGGAAATCTCCGTTTGTTCGTTTATCAAAACGTGCAGAATCTTCGCCGCCTTCTCCACTGTTGCTTTTTCCACCGATGCGATTCATGGCAATCGCCATAGTTTCGTGTGATTCAGAGCTGATCGATCCATGTGACATCGCTCCAGTCCTAAATCGCTTTACAATTTCCGCAGCAGGTTCAACTTCATCAAGCGAAATTGGAGTTCCTTCTGCAAACTCAAACAAGCTTCTCGGTGTAGAAAAACGCTGTTTCTGTTCATTGACGAGACGTGAGAATTCATTATAAGCGTCCTGACTGTTTTTGCGGACAGCTCTCTGTAGAGTGTTTGTCATGACCGGATTAATTTGATGAAATTCTCCGTTTCTGCGCCAATGATATAATCCTCCTCCAGACAATATTTCTTTAGTTTCCGGAGTTTTTTCCAAAGCCGTTTCATGCCTCAATAAGCTTTCCTGGGCAATTTCTCTTATACCAACACCACTTATTCTGGATGGAGTTCCTGTAAAATAATCCCGTATCAGTTCTTCATTCAGTCCAATTGCCTCAAAAATTTGAGCGCCACGATAGCTTTGTATGGTAGAAATTCCCATCTTCGAGAAAACTTTATACATTCCTTTACGAATGGCCTTACAATAATTCTGATTAGCTTTTTTCAGCGTTAATTCCTCAGGCAACTTCTTTTGCTGAATCATTTGTTCTATAGTTTCAATAGCCAGATACGGATTGATCGCACCTGCACCATAACTTACAAGTAAGCAAAAATGTGTAATTTCCCTCGCTTCTCCGGTTTCCACAATTATACTCGTTTTGTAGCGTAACCTTTTGAGAGTCAGGTGATGGTGAACTGCCCCTAATGCTAATAAGGCAGGAATTGGGACTTGATCCTTAGCTGCACCGCGATCACTCAAAACCACAAAAGTTGTACCAGAATTCACTGCACTTTCTGCTTCTTCACAAAGTTCTTTAAGCGCTCTGGAAAACCCTTCAACACCTGAAGCTGCATCAAAAAGGATACTTAAAGTTTTCGATCTGAAGTCCTGTTTATCGAGTGCTTTAATTTGTGCAAGCTGTTCATTGCTCAGTATTGGATGAAAGAGTTTCAACATCTTTGCGTGATTTGCTCCGGGATCAAGAATATTTCTTTCAGACCCCAACCTGCTTGTCAGTGACATCACCAATTCTTCCCGGATTGGATCAATCGGAGGATTGCTAACTTGTGCAAAAATTTGCTTGAAGTAATCATAAAGCAGCCGCGGCTTATCTGAGAGCACGGCTAACGGCGTATCGTCACCCATTGAACCTAAAGCTTCAACACCGTTTGTAAACATAGGAGTTAATAATAAATTTATATCTTCGGTGGTATAAGCAAAAATTTTCTGTCTTAATAAAAGTGATTCAAAATCCGTTTCCGGTACCTGATCCGGTTTTGGCAAATCAGACAATTCAAGCATATTCTCTTTCAGCCACTTTGAATAAGGTTGAGCGTCACAAATATTAGCTTTCAATTCAGTATCATCAATAATCCTTCCCTCTTTGGTATCAACAAGAAACATCTTGCCCGGCTGTAATCGACCTTTAAATTTAATATTTTCCGGAGGAATCTCGACGGCTCCTACTTCAGAGCTCATAATGACCAGATCATCTTTTGTCACTACATATCGTGACGGACGCAATCCGTTACGATCCAGTGTCGCTCCAATTTGAACACCATTTGTAAAAGTGAGAGCTGCCGGACCATCCCAGGGCTCCATTAAATGTTCATGGTATTCATAAAATGCCTGTTTTTCAGGAGCCATTTCCGGGTTTTGCTCCCATGCTTCCGGTACCATCATCATCATTGCATGTGGGAGAGAATAGCCGGATTGAATCAAGAATTCGAAAACATTGTCCATGCAGGCTGAATCACTGCCTCTTGGAATAATAATGGGATACAGTTCCCTGATATTTTCATACAATGATGACTTTAAAGACGCACGCCTGCCCAGCATCCAGTTTATATTACCGCGCAGTGTGTTTATTTCTCCATTGTGAGCCAAATTTCTGAACGGCTGAGCCAAATCCCAGCGGGGAAAGGTGTTAGTCGGGAAACGGGTGTGTACTAACGCCAAAGCACTCTTCAAGCGTTTATCAGATAAATCAATGAAGAATTTCCCCATCTGACGTGGAATCAGCATCCCTTTATAAATTATGGTACGTGAGGACATACTGATAATCATAAAACCTTCAACATCTTGCAGTGATGAACGTATTGCTTTACGCGTTACATACAATTTATTTTCAAAGCTGTCCTGATTATAATTTTCAAACCTACGATGCCCAATGAACAATTGCCGCATAGCTGGCATTGTGTCAAGAGCCTGTTTCCCAATGTGTCCTCTGTCAATCGGAACATCACGCCACCCCAGCAAATCCATCCCTTTTTCAACAATGTGACTTTCAATCACTTCGCCACAATGTCTTCTGGCATAAGGATCTTGAGGAAGAAAAATGGAGGCAATCCCATACTCTCCGGATTCAGGCAAATGGAACCCGGAACGTTGGCATTCTTCAACAAAAAATTGGTGGGGAATTTGAATCAAAATTCCAGAACCATCTCCTGTATCTGGATCTGCACCAAGTGCTCCCCGGTGATTTAGATTACAGAGTAAGCTCAGTCCCTGCTCGATAATTTGGTGAGATTGCCGATTTTTTATCTGAACTACAAATCCCACACCACAATTGTCGTGCTCAAATTGAGGATCGTAAAGCCCTTGTTTTTCAGGATATTGAAACATATAGGGAACTAAAATTATACTTTATAAAAAGCTCTACACCAAACTTTTTAAAGTTATGGTTTTATTCTTTTGGTTTATTCAACCAACTACTAAAACAAGTCAAAATATATCATGACTAGGCAAATCTTTTTGCTCATGAATGATCCTAGTATTGACACTATATCTTATAGAGAAGAACAGAAATCCTAACCAAAATCAAGTTCTCTTCTAACCAGTAAAATTGAGTTTTAAGGAAAAGACTGATAAACAGAACTGCTGATCAGTTTTGTAACTCGGGTGTTTTGATCCGGTTGATAATTTGCTGCTGGGCAATCGAAAGGATATTGCTCGTTACCCAATACAAAGTCAATCCGGATGGGAAAGTGAAGGTAAAAATAGTAAAAATGAAGGGCAGCATTTGCATGATTTTCGCCTGTGTGGGGTCCATCATTGCGGTTTGTGGGGTCATTTTTTGTTGAATGAACATAGATGCCCCCATCAGCAAGGGCGTAATCCCCAATCCGTCCGGTTGCGACAAGTCACTAATCCAAAAGATGAAAGGGGCATGTCGCAATTCAACGGCACTTGAAAGTGAGCTATAAAGCGCAAAAAACACGGGGATCTGGAGTAGCATTGGTAAACAACCACCAAGCGGATTGACTTTATTTTTACGATACAGCTCCATCATTTCCTTGTTCAGCTTTTCTTTGTTTTTTTTATACTTTTCCTGAAGTTTCTTCATCCTCGGAGTTAACTGCTGCATACGCTTCATACTTTTCATGCCCTTGTAAGTCAGAGGAAACAAAACTACACGAACTATAATCGTCAGAATAATAATAGCAACACCGTAGTTTCCAACATAACCGTAAATCCAGCGTAGTAAATCCAACAGTGGTGCTGCCAGAATTTCCAGAGTCATGTCGTGAGACATTACCAGGTTGTGCCCAAATTTCAGCAATTCTTGATCTTCTTTTGGCCCATAAAACATTCTAAAATCTGACTCAACGAGAAGATTCGGCTGTATATTTGTCTTCGGAAGAGCCACACCAAAATATGGAGACAATTTCCTCTCTCCCAACTGATTAGCTTGTGGTTCAGAAATGTATGATCCTGCTCTGAAAAAACCATTCTTTACCGGAGTCATTGGAACTGCCGCACCAATAAAATATTGATCCTCAACACCTAACCATTTCATTTGCGTTACGGGCAGTTCATTTTCTATGTTTTCAGTGCTTTCAGTCTGCAGACTCTCATCGAAAAAAAAGACTGGACCTTCATGAGAAACTTGTTGCATTCCACCGCCATTGTCTGAAAGCCGCTGTTCTCCAAAAAAATAAAGCACTTCCAATGGAAGAACATCATTGGAACGATTGATCAACTGAATACGATAATTTAAAAGATAACTATCAGGATTTGCTTCAAAGATTTTAACCATCTGGAGCCCATTCACTATAGGTGAGGTTAAAGTGAGTGTAGTATTCAGGCGTCCTTCTTCCACCACTACTTGATCTTCACTTGCAGAAAATACAGTATTACGAAACATTTCAGTGGTTTTTGCATCTCCCTTAAACTCTTGAGCAAAAGCGGGTACTCCTTCCAAATGATTCCCGAACATTTCTACACGGTTGTCCTCTGTCACTTCATCAAGATAATCTGGACCAATGAAGCTGGTAAGAAATGGGAACCAAGTACTCAAAGTAAGCCTGGGCTTTGTATGTTTATAATGTTTTAACTGCAGACTTTTTCCAATTCCACCTTTAGTGTCTATCACCAACCTGTAATTCTCTGTTTCTATGGTTACTTCCTTTGATGGTAAACTACTGTCAACATCCTTAATTGATGACAAAGGTACAGTTGAAGAAAGGGTGGAATCTTGAACATTAAGTCCAGTAGATTCTTGTCTCACCGAATTTTTGGTCCTGTCTGTATATTCCTGATCTACGGTATTTACAATCTCTAGAGGAGGCGGATCCGGTGGAGGGAACATGGCATACCATCCAACCATAATTGCACCTGAGAGTACTACTGCCAGTAAAGTGTTTTTATCCATAAATTTTAAGCTAGTGTAAGTTTCTTTCAGAAATTACGGCATTATCAACTGGTTCTGGTCCAGATTTTCCTGGAACCGGATCAACACCTCCGGGATGCAGCGGATTACATTTCAAGATCCGCCATAAACTCAGATATGTACCTCTCATCAAACCCATAGTTTGATAAGATTCCAGAGCATATGCCGAACAAGTGGGATAAAACCGGCAGGAAGCAGGCAAAAAAGGAGATACACAAGATCTATAAACCTTGATTAAGCTCAGGATGAAACGAAGAAAAATATTACTGTTTCCGTTATTCAGTGATTTCTTGCAACAATTTTCAAAACTTGGTGCTAACCGACTTTGTATTGCGTTAGCAGGCTCACTCACTTGATTCCTTGTTTAAGTTTTTGAAAAACTGTCTGACCAGACACAAGACATAAGATGAGTCCAAGGGACTCTTGGGCGGGCTAGTTATAAAAAAACAAATGTAGTATGCGCAATTCAACCGTAACCGTTCCTTACGAATCGCCTCTCTCAACAAACGTTTTATACGATTTCGGCAAGGTGCACTCCCGACCTTCTTTTTAACGGAGATTGCAAAACCACTGCATTCAGCTTCTACTATTTTATATTTAACACCAATCGGCCCCAAAGACTGATAGATCCCCTGCTCAAACACCTCCCGAATAGTTTGACTATGATGTAGCCTGATCGTCTTCGGGTAAGTTTCCTTTATGCTCATGCACTGAGACGTTTTCTGCCTTTAGCGCGTCTACGCTTGATTACTCTTCGACCTCCAGGAGTCGCCATGCGAGCCCTGAAACCGTGCTTTTTTTTACGTCGCCGATTGTTTGGCTGGAAAGTGCGTTTCATTGTTAGATGTCTTCAAATTAAAAAACTTTCTAAAAAAACTAATCGTTCAGTAGACCCTGTTTACGTTAATAATACAAGCTTTATTGATTTATTGTATTAATTTGGCTCACAAGAACTACCTAACTAAAGCTTAGTTTGGCAATTTTTTGAGGCAGATTATCAGAGTTAAATTGAATTCTAAATTAGCTCCATCTTGGCAGTCTTACAACAGGACTGCATTTGATTGTAAATCTGGTCCAGTCGAAAAGAACATTTAATGTTGTTATGTTTAAAGAGTAGTATATTTTGAGAAAATTTTATCTACTAAATATTAAACCCCACAGAATTAAGGGATTTAAGTCACCAAAGAAACCTTACCGCTAAGTTAGGAACAAATCATCACAAGCATCTTCTTGCCTATCTTCCTGTTTCTTTCAAACAAAGCATTACATTTTGGACTCTAAACTATAATTATTTTTTTAAAAATCTTCAAAACAAATGCTAAAGAAATATCCTAAGATTCCGATGTAGGGAAGGACTGCACAAATTTCTATTTAAATTTGTTGTACAGATCATAATTTAGCTAAAGAATTATAACTATGTACCGATAATAGGACATGAGAACCTTTTTGTTAAACACTTGAGTTAATAATCATGGCATTGCGAGTCAATTCAAATATTGCAGCATTGAATGCGCTGAGACACCTGCAGCAGACAGAGCAGGAATTGGGTAAAAACCTGGAGCGTTTATCTTCAGGCCGCAAGCTCAATCACGCTGCTGACGGTCCTGCATCGTTGGTGATTTCTGAACAAATGAAAACACAGATTTCAGGTCTCGGACAAGCAATTCGCAACTCTGAATCGTCAATTTCAATGATTCAAACCACTGAAGGCGCATTAAATGAGGTGAGCAATATATTAATTAATTTGCGTCAACTTGCCGTGCATGCTGCCAACGAAGGTACAAATGACGAAAAAATGCTGCAGGCCGATCAAAACGAGGTAGACAACTTACTCTCTACCTTAAAAAATATTTCTAGAAATACTCAGTTTGGTACTCGTACTTTGCTTGACGGCAGCAACTCAGCAACAGGGGTTGTGATAGGAAACGGGCTGGAGTTTGTTTTAGCCTCAGATGAGGCTAAATCAACTCATTCAAGCGGATATAAAGTTGATATAACCCAGGTAGCAACACGTTCGATGATGGTTGCTGCTCACAGATTGAGTCTTGAAGAAGTCTCACCTTCAGATCCAAATAATGCTATTTCTTTTGTGATAAATGAAGGTGGTCGGACCATTTCGGTGGATTTGAAAAACAACAATGATTTACGAGAAAAAATTGAATCACTGACAGCCTCTGCAAAAAGAAATGGAACACCTGAAGCAAAAATCAGAGCGGAACGGGGAATTCAACAGTTGATTGCATTTGAAATGCAGAAAATGGCAGATGATGCAAACATGGACCTGGATATTTTTGTTTATCGACCAGCGGATAATTTAGGTCCCTTTCTTCAAAACTTCGACACCCTGAATGATGCATTGACCGAAATGTCAAGAACACCGGGAGAAATCAATAATTTTATTACTGGTTTAGATGAGGTGATTGTCTTGCGGCATCGCCAGTTCGGAAGTGAACCAGGCTTCACCGTTTCTTCAACTTTGGAAAACTATTTTGGTGAAAATATAAAATCCAATGAGGCAGTCTTTTCTGTTCCCGGTCGTGATGTAGAGGGAAATATTGGAGGATCTCCGGGAATTAACGGAGGAGGTGCGGCCATGGGCAGAGGTCAGTTTCTCACAGGCGCTCCGGGTGCAGAAGGAGAAGGAGTAACCATTAAATACGGTGAAACGACTGATGATGTAATTTATGAAATTTTTAATCGTTCGGAAAACAAAGTTGCAGGACTTTTCAGGCGTGAGAATAATAATGAAAAATTAGTCGGTGATGATGTGGACGGTTTTGTCCATGTATCACAAAATTCACTTGTTTTTCAAATTGGTCCAAATGAAGGACAATTAAGACGAATTTCGGTTGATAGCATCAATCCGGAAGAACTTTCAAAAGGTTTAGAAAATAACAGCAATTTTAGAAACTTAGCCGAAATTGATGTGCTGGATGCAGGGGCTGCACAAGATACTTTGCTGCTGGTTGATCAAGCGATTGATGATGTTTCTACGATGCGCGGTAATCTTGGCTCTTTTCAGAGAAATGCTTTGGAGGCAAATTTACACAGTTTGCGGGTTTCAAAGGAAAACCTGACAGCTTCAGAATCTATGCTTGCTGATACAGATATGGCGCAAGAGATGAGTTCACTGGTAAAAAATCAAATCTTGCTTTCTTCCGGAACAGCAATGCTGGCGCAAGCCAATCAGGTTCCTCAGTCCGTTTTACAACTGCTAAATTCAAACGGCTGATTGGAATGTTTTTTGAAATGATTTCTATCTACTTGTTCGCTTTGAACACGTAAAACAGAAATCTATTTTAAATCAGTTAGTTGACAAAATGTAACTAGGCAATTAAATGCCTTTTTACACGGATATTCTTCCGGAGTCAATGGAACTGTTTGCCTCAAAAAACGGAACCGTCTTGGCAGAACTGAATCCGAATGCGATCACTGGCTTAGGATCAAAGCTGAATACCAGGGAGATAATCGATCGCTTTATGGCAATCGAGCAGCGCCGGATCAAACCTGTGGAGGATAGAAAAGAACAGAAAGTAAGCGAGTTGGAGGCTTGGGATGCCGTCAAAATGGAACTGAAAAAGCTCCAAGGTGTCACTGAAGCACTGAACAATTATGAAATTTGGGAGGCAAGGAAAGTAGAGACCAGCAATTCGGATGTGGTGGAACCGCAAGCAAGGAAAGATTCTACGCCTGGCAGGCATACAATAATTGTAGAGTCTATAGCCTTGTCGCATCAAATAACGTCACAAGGTTTTGAGAGTGAAGAGGTCCGGATTGGTACTGGAAAGATCCAGATTACAACTGGAGACGATGAAGACGAGACGCCTGTCACAATCAATCTGGCTAAAGGCAAAGATACTCTCTCAGATTTAAAGAGGGCCATCAATAGTTCTGACTCTGGTGTGGAGGCCTATATCGCCAAAACACACGGTGAAACCCCTTTTCGACTGCTCTTAACCAGCGACGTAAAGGGAGAGCAAGGGCGAATTAACATAGACGTAAATCTTAAAGGCGGTGAAGTTAGCGGACCAAGTTATCAAAATACATTTGATACTACTGCTACCTGGACGGGACTACAGGCTAAAGTACAAAAAATAGCTTCAGGTGCAGGATTTGGAGGCTCAACAAATATAGTTGAAATTGGTGGGTCATATTCTGGAGAAGAAGACAACGTCTTTACATTTCGTGTAGATCGTTCCGGAGTCATTCCTTCTGAAGCCGGAGTACTAATCGGCTGGAAGGATAAAAATGGCAGAGAAGGGGAAATTGAGATAAATAAGTTTAATTATGTTCCCGGCAGTCCCATAGACGTCACGGACGGCCTTAAATTGTTGATAAGTGACGGTGAAGTTATAAGTGGTGACAGCTTTTCTGTTGATGTATTTGCAAAAAAATCTGACATGTTGTGGTGGCTTAGTGAAACGGACCGCGCACCACAAATTTCACAACCATCTGACTGGAGCAGTAAAGCTTCAGAAGGAGGTCTAAAAGTTAACGGAATTTACGACGGCAATGAAGATGATACCATCGTTTTTCGGGTGGAGGGAAATGGACAGGTCGGCGGACCCAGCCCACTAAAATTACATTACGAATTTTCCGAAACTGGAGAAAAAGGCTCCGTCAATATTGGGCATCCTTATTTAGGAGACGTGAAAGGTGAGGGTCCATTTGATAGCGCCAAGGCTTTTGACTCAGAAGATGGTGAAGAACTTTTTGATTTAGAATTCAGTAAAAAGGGCCGCCGTGACCCAAAAAGTCTGCCTATCGGACATGGACTATTCGTAGAAGTGAATCCAAGTGTTTTACGGGACGGTGATACTACAGATGTGGATGTAATTGCACCAACTTCAGAAGATATGTGGTGGAGCGATGAAGAACATCGTGGCGCGTCAAATAAAGTAGAGGCCGAAGCAAAGTGGAAGACCTATGCAGAATATGAAGGACTTGATGATGACAAAAAGAGTGGTTATCTCGACGTTTCTGATGGAATAAGGGGACTCTCAGGTGGAATCAGCAATGCCCCCATAGAAGTATCCGGAAACTATGAGTCGGATATTGCAAAAACATATACTTTTAGTGTCGATAAGAGGGGTACTGTTGGTATAACACGTGGGCTGCAAATGAGATGGGAAGACACATTTGGCGGTGCCGGTTCAATAGAAATTGGGGAAGGCTATACTCCCGGTACGCCAATATCTTTTGATGAGGGATTACGAATGGCCCTTGGTAAAGGTGACTTATATGCAGATGATTATTTTACTATCTCAACTGAGACCTCAACCGTAAGACTTGCTCAAGATTTAGTCTTGCGCCTTGGAGCCACCAGAAGTGGAGAAGGCCTTGAGGTAAGACGTTCGGAAAATATAGCAAATGATGTGATACCAGGACTTGATCTTGAGTTTTTTTCATCCAGTGAAAAGCCTGTAACTGTGTCAGTATTGGGTGACACAGAGGTTGCCAAGGAACGCATTCACGATTTTGTAGATGCATACAATACATTTCAGGCGACAGCCAAGGAGGTTTCGAAGTTTGATAAGTCGACCAACACTGCAGCGCCTCTATTAAGTGACAGGAATCTGTCGCAGATGGTCAACGAAATAGCAACCACATCAATTGCAACTGTAAGTGGTTTGCCGCAATCGACAAATATGCTTTTTTCTATTGGTCTTAAGATCGATGACAGAGGCATGATGTCTATTGAAGAGAAAAAGTTAAATGAAAAGATAGTTGATGAATTTTCTAATGTTGCCAACTTATTTCGCAGTCATGGAAAAACTGACAATCCCGACATAAGTTTTTTGGGAATGACTGAAAAAACGAGGGTTAATCCAAGCGGTTACAGGGTGGAGGTCTCTAATGCTGCAAAGCGAGGATTTTATTTAGGGACTCCACTTCCAGGAATTATAAAAGTTGATGAAACGAACAACGTTTTAATAATTAAAAATAACGGCAGGGTTTCTGATCCGATTGAATTGCGTAAAGACAACTATACCCTAGGCAGTCTGTCCAAAACTATTCAGAACCGTTTGATGGAAGACAAAGCTTTGGGACGCCGCAGAATACAGGTCCGTGAAGAAGAAGGAAGGCTGAAGATAATTTCTGGTACTTTTGGCAACAGCAGCACTATTGAAGTTGAACCCGGACCCGACAAGGATCTCAGAAGTTTGGGACTAACAGACGGAATCAGCACTCCTGGAGAGGATGTTGCAGGATCAATTGGCAATGTGGAGGCAAGCGGCAGAGGACAACTACTCGTAGGAGCGAAAGATTCCAATTCTGACGGTTTGAGATTGTTCGTGACACTTAGTGAAGATGATTTGGTTGATGAACAAGAAGCTACTGTGAATATTTCTAAAGGTGTAGCTGTAAAATTAGGCGATAAATTAGATAAATTGAATGACCCTCTGGATGGCAATGTCAAGCGGGCCACAGATGATATAACTGGTCAAATGACCAGTTTTGAAGAACAAATAAGCCGTTTAGACAAACGGGCTGATACTAAACGTACAAGGCTGCAGAGAAAATTTGCAAAACTGGACAGCACGATGGGAAGATTAAATTCCCAAAAAAGCTATATGACCCAACAACTCTCTGCAATGAGTGGAGCTAAAAGATCATAAAATAAATGATTAAGGAGAAACGATGAGCACCTATGGTAACTATCAGAATGCCTATAAAAAGGCTTCTGTTAATACTCTTGACCAAACTAAGCTGATCATTATGCTCTATGATGGAGCCATAAAGAATGCCAGCTTTGCTGTTGAGCACATGAAATCAGGGAAGATAGAGAAGGTACACGATTGTTTAATAAAAACTAAGAACATTGTGACCGAACTGATGGCAACCCTTAACATGGATAAAGGAGGTGACATCGCAAAGAATCTTCAGTCACTCTATAGCTACATGTTTAGTCAACTTATTGAGGCAAACATGAATAAAAAAACTGAACCTGTAGTTATCGTAATTGATTTACTCAAAGAATTGCGTGCAGCCTGGACACAAATTAATTCAAAAAAGAAAAATGATGCAAACAGTCACAATACTCCGGGAAAAGACATGAAGCAAAATAATCAGGAGAATGCTGAAAAACGTATCAGTGTGACAGGATAACTGTAAAAAGATGATCTGGATACTGATTAGAGGCAATCGGGATCTTTGATGATTAACTGAAAAGATAGAAACCTGCTCTCCGCCTGTCAGGGACAAGCTTTGCAGGAGTAATATCAAAGAGTATCATTAGACTTATTAGAGACTCTTTAAGAAAAATCGAAAAATAGAATAAAGTCTGGTTAAAGCCAAAGAATAGTGCAGCGCTATTTTTTGGCTTTGTTGTATCATATGTAGGAATTAACCGGCTGAGAACTGTACATATAAGCGGTAACTTGTTTTGAGTTGTAGGTGTTTCTGAGGCATGTTCAGTTTGTAAGTCGGGTTTTACCATAAAATAAAATTAATACTGTGTTATAAAGAATTAGAAGTGAAAATTATATCGGACTAAAATAGTAGAAAATAAGGCTGTTATAAATTCAGCTTTAGTGAAAATAGAATTGTGTGAGTATGAATAATTGGCATGAGGCTGAAATGTTGTTGGGCCTGGCTGATTCCAGAATTGCAGGAATAATAGAACGTGCCGGACCTTGTGAATTGATACCGCATGAAGGTGGATTTGCCGGTCTGTCAAGTGCCATAATCGGACAGCAGCTTTCTAATCAAGTTGCAAACATTATCCGGACAAGGTTCCGGAAGCTCTTTGAAAATGAACTGCCTAACTACGGGTACTTACTGAAACTGGAAGACTCCGTTTTAAGAAAGACAGGACTGTCCTTCCAGAAAATCAAATACCTGCGTGGCTTGGCGCAATGGGTGAGAAGTGGTGACCTTGATTTTTATGCATTAGAAGGGATGAATGATGAAATTGCTATTCTGCAACTGGTGCAAATAAAAGGAATTGGCCGCTGGACTGCTGAAATGTATTTAATGTTTAGCTTGAATCGTCCAGATGTGTTGCCATTGGGCGATGCGGCTCTTGGAGTAGCAATGAAAAGTCTCTACGGTCTTCCAGAAAAAGATTGGGAGAAGCATGCTATTTCAATAGCAGAAAAATGGAGACCGTGGCGGACTGTAGCGTGCTGGTATCTTTACCGATATCACAAAATGCTGAAAGACGGAGATGCTCCTTAATGAGTATTCCATCTTATTAAAATTAGAGGTCCACTTTTATAAAGAGAACCTCTGTTGATCTTGGATAATTGAATAATCAACAAAGCATCACACAGCAATACTTCTCGTGAGATAATTGCTGACTACTTGGAACACAAAGTGGGGTGGTCTTTATTTTACTGAAGGTAATCAAATGGGTTGATGCGTCTTCACAATTTCCTGGAAGTCTACTGAAGAAGGGATGTTGTGTTACATGCTGTGGTAAATGATTATGTTGAAAGGTGTTGACTGACGGAAGTAGAAAACGGAAGACTTATTCTGGAACATATTACCAGGAATAATACCTTAGCCATGTTGTCTGGCAATGAGATTGGAACTGGAACAGAAAACCGATTTCTGGGTAAAAAGAACCGTAAATTACAAATGAAACTAAAGCCAAAGCGTAGCAATTTGCTATTCTTTGGCTTTGTTGTTTAATTAAATGGATTAGGTCGAAATTACCCCGGCTGCGGACTGCACATGTAGGCCGTAACTGTTTTGAGTTGCAGATTTTTCTGAGTCATGTGCAATTTGTCAGCCGAGGTTTTTTGATAAAATTGTTATGGGGTCATATATCTCTGACTGACTAACATAAGTTGAAATACTGTGATTTACTGTGCAAGTAGAAGAATGCAGTATTTTAGATATTTAAGCTA
>Ga0308019_10001480_pt1 | contig 14162 bp, 13 predicted proteins | sample Neamet284_FD_203135 | JGI IMG/M metagenome (GOLD analysis project Ga0308019, IMG submission 203135) | Marine microbial communities from water near the shore, Antarctic Ocean - #284 | ecosystem: Environmental > Aquatic > Marine > Unclassified | place: Southern Ocean | collected 2014-10-01 | reverse complement strand
TCACCCAAGTGAGGGAGAAGTTCACGGTCAAGCAATTGGTTGACACGTTGTTCTCGGTATTCTTTTTGTTGGCCTGCTGCGAATTTCTTTTGCAACCATTCGTGAGCTTCAACCATCGATTGAACAGCATACTCTTCATTGTCATTGACTTCGTTGAGGTTTGCCACGATATACTTGAAAGTCTCTGTAGGACCTGCAACAGTCTGGAATACTTCTTGGTCGTTTTCAATACCAAGAGCACGCATCAACAAAACGACAGGAATGGCGGTGGTTCCAGCGGTGCTGATTTTAACCATGAGCATACCGTCACGGCGCTTTTCAACATTCAATGGTTTGCGCATACCGTCTTTCTGGGAGAAAATCTTTGCAACTTCGGTTCGCTTAGCATAGCGCTTGTTGATTTCAACAGTAACACGATTTGGCGCAAGATCTTCCATTGAGATCAAAACACGCTCAGTTCCGTTGATGATGAAGTAGCCTCCAGGGTCGAGAGGGTCTTCGCCACGCTTTCGAAGCAAATCGTCCCACATAGCTGAGTCTTCAGTTGAGGTCGTTGGATAGAGTTGACGTTCTCCAGCAATGTGTTTTGCATGGAGATTACATCGAGATGAACGGACCATAATAGGCATGCTACCAACTTGAACGCCAGTTTCTACTGGAGAAGGTACGCCGTTACGAGTAATTTGGAAATCGATTGTCACTGGAGACATATAGGTCAACTTTCGAAGTCGACATTCCATAGGAGTAGAAGGATGTTCAGCACCGTTTGCTTCACGAATTGTTGGCTCACCGAGTTTGATATTCTTCAAACGAATGGTGATGTCATGGTCGACGACGTCGAGTTTGATGTAACCGCCTTCATCATCGTGGATTTCTTCATCGGTTCCAACACGGATGTTGCGAATGATTTTTTCCATACGGGAGATGGTGTTGTCCCCTGATGGAATACAGTCGTCATAGGAAGCAAGTTGGTGGTTAACGAGGCTACGTTCTTTAAAAAATGATTGAATAATTTCTTGCATATTAATACCTCCTTTCAGTTACCCTCTACTATGAGCCTATAGGCAACTGTCTTACCCGCAGATGGTGATTTGCGGATTACTTTCACAACGCGGTCGGCGATCCAACCTGCGGCGAGTGGTTTGTGTTCTGGGTCTGCTGCGAGACGAGCATTGTCTTGATTTTCAGCAGTTTCTTTAATGACTTGAACGACTGGGTCGGTTATGAGAATTTTTGGCAACCATTCCTTAGCCAATCGTGGCTCGCCAGTTTCATCATCAGGTTGAACCATTTCCCAAGGAGCGAGTGCCTCGCTTTCAATGGCGAATTGGTCTTCAACGGAAATGTTTGCTTCACCGACCAATTCCTGATGTGGAACCAAGTGGTGATTGAGTGCATTGAATCGCATGGTGATTTCTGGGCGGTCGAAATCATCGATAGCCTTAGCACGGATTGTGATTTTCTTACTCTTCGACTTTGAACGTCGTCGAGAACCTTGCTCGGCAATAACCGACATGGTGCTAATAAATTGTTCTGAGTCTTTTGAAACTCCGAGGGTTGAGGCGACTTCATCAGAGGACATGGCCTTTATATCGGTCATATTTCTGTCAGTTGCTAATTTATGTGCAAACTCTTCGGAGACTCCAAGCTCCATGAGGCGTTTCTTTGTTGCGCTTTTTACTACCATACTCAGACCCCGTTCGACCCCACTCTCTCGAGCCTGCAACTCATTCAGGCGGGCCTGACGGGGTTCGAACCCGCGACCATCGGATTAAAAGTCCGACGCTCTACCTGACTGAGCTACAGGCCCAAAATAGCAACTTGGGCTTTTTGGCCGACTTTCCAACTGTTCTTATACCTTACGCAAGCGGCATTTGGTACAGTTTAGGAGAGGAGTTCATGTATTACACCAAGACCGAAGAGTACTGAACGACGGTTTTAGGCTCGGGTTGCACGATTTGGAGAGATTGGATAGTCATAAAGACTCCGAAAGGTTGGCCCCAATCGAACCAAATGTCTGGCGATGAATACTTCGGGTCAAATGACGCCGAGCAAGAAATTGAGCGATTCGACCGGGTCGCAAAACAACGATTTTGGGTCACTCCACAAAACCGTCAAATTCACCTCACCATACCGCCAACCGTTTACCCTCCAAGAGAGGACACAGACCTTCTTGCACGGGTTCTTCATGACCTGCCAAACCCAAACGGAAAACGGTTACTTGAAATTGGCTGTGGCTCTGGTGCTCTTTCGCTTTTTGCAGCCCAACTTGGTTTCTTTGTTACCGCTTGTGACATCAACCCCTTTGCAGTGGCCAGCAGCCGGAATTCCGCACAAAAAAACGACATCAAAATCGACGTCCGAGAAGGTGGACCTGGCCCCCAAGTCGATGGTGAAGTTCAACAATGGGCGGGAGATTCACCCCACGACGTAATCGTTTGGAATCTCCCCTACTTGATGCCGCAAATAAATTCGCAACATCTTGGCCCACTCGAAGAAGCAGCACTCCTTGACACGGATGACAAAGGCCTTGTCACCCGTCTTTTGAACCACCTCCAAACGACAAATATTCTTGCCGATGGAGGCGTCATCTATCTTCTCGTATCGCATAATGAAAGAGGGAATTCCGCACGAGCATTGTGCCTTCGGAATGGGTTTGCAGTTCGTAGCGTAACGACGCATACATTTGATGATGGCGAATGTTTGGAAGTTCTTGGTATTTGGAGACCGTACCAACTCAATTCAAAGATCTACAAAGATGAAATTGATTCGACCAACACCTCATTGCTAAATTCCGATGAAAAGGAAGGTTATTTTTTGCAAGCTGGACGCCAATTAGCGGGTCATGGGCGTCGGGGGCGGATTTGGTCACATGAAGATGTCGCGTTTGCAGGGTCATGGGTCATCCACGAACACACGCTGACTCCAAATCCAGGACTTCTCCAACTCCAAGGTGGATTGGCTTTGTTTGAAGCAATCGCAGCACTGACTGAATCGACCGACGCTCAGGTCTTGAAATGGCCAAACGATGTTCTCATCGTAAAGGGCGATGAACTGCGCAAAGTTGGCGGAATTTTAGTCGAAAGTTTGAGTCAAGGAAAAAAAACACGTGTGATTCTTGGCATCGGTTGCAACATCTTTTCACACGAATTCAAAAAAGATGGATATTCCATAGCCACACTTCAAGAGTTGAATCCCAAAATATCGCTGCTTGATTTTCAACGGGTTATTCAAGCTGCTGTGGCTTCTTGGTTTGAACAAAAAACCGGCCTTCATGAAGTAAAAGTAAAGTCGATACTTTCGTACTATTCATCGACTTTTTCCGACGGCATAAAGAAACTTGGAACTCCGGTCTATAGAAAGAAAGGAATGGTTTTTGATGGCATCGAAACCGATGGTAGAATCACGCTTCGAGACCAGATGAATACGGTCCATATTATTGGAGATGGTGAAGACATTCTATGGCCAAATTACGAACATAATTAGTCATTTGATTCCAAAACTGCATCCATAACCTCAGTCATTTTCTCATCTCTCCTTTTTGCAAATCCGAAAATCACGCATACGATTCCGAGAGGATAAATAATGAAGTCAATCAGCAATTTACGATCAACATCTACAACGACTTCGCCCGACCCCTCAGTGAATTCTACAGTATAGGAAAAGAATCCTTTTTCATCTGCTTCAAAATTGACCGAATCGGATTCTCCAGCAGCTAAGAACATTGATTTTTCTTTGACAATCGCACCTTGGTCGTCGAAAATTTCAACATCTACAAATGAATCGTTTTCCGCTGCGATGGTGAATTCTATCGTATCACCTTTCAACAAGGATGCGCCATTCGAATAAGGCTCAGTGTCTGTATTGACGGGGATGGGTGATACGAGTCCATGGATAAACAGCCCACCGACTAAAAAAGTCACACCAAGGAGAATGAAGACATCACTCATTTTCATTGCAGGTGCAGTTCCGCCTCCAGCCATGTCACTACGAGCAAGCGAAATCACATGAAGGTAATGGTATTAACGATCACGAATTGGACGAGGGAGATGCAATCGTTCACGGACCAAACGGATTTTACCGCTGCTGGTCAGGCTGTGAACGGCGTGAGTCGAAAGTGAATCTTCCCTCTCGAGCAACTGGCGAACCGCTTGATATGCTGAATGTGGGATTTGCAAAATCCCAAAGCCTCGCGGCTCGGAACCGTCCAAGGCAGAAACGGTGTCAATGGCCACCTCCGAGCCTGAGGGGTAAAATTCCATTAATTCGAACGCTCCGGATTGTTCGATGGATTCAAACAGATTGGAAAGATGTGATGCGAGTGAAGAACGTGACTCAAATTGAACGGTACATTCGATGCCGACCCACCGACGTTTTCCGCGAAGTGCCTTCGATAAGCGCTTAGCCATCGTAGCGTGGATGAACTCCTCCTTCAATACATTTGACCGTAAAATCCGTGCATAGACTGAAAATAGAGAAACGCGAGGATGAGCCATGGTGGAAGATGTCGGGCCGGTGGAGGAATCCCAAAACGCTGACAATATGCTATCCGACCTAGCATCAAACGAAACTTCATTGATTGGTTTGCTTCGAACTTTACTTTCCCCTAAGACGCTCCCTCATTTGGCCTTAATCACCTTGCTTTCAACCCTTCTGTATTGGATAGCAAATATCGACAACGCTGGCGATATTGCTGCACTAGGGTTTATCTCACTTTCGTGTGGCTATGGGCTCACTGCTCTCTTTTCGAGCCACGAACGGGTCAATTCATGGATCACGATTGCAGACCGAACCGAAAAACAGCAAACGATAAACCCAATCATTCGATTGTTTTTAAGTTTCAAAATTTGTATTTTCCCACTGGCGATATCTGGTGCTCTTGGCTTACTCGTCTTGATGCTCTTTGGACAGGAATCAGCCGTTGATTTACCTTCAGCATTCCCAATTGGATTGGGGGCACTGTTCGTGCTTTGGGCTGTTGCACAAGGTCGTTCTTTCGGTTCATGGGCATCTTCGATAGCAGCCAAAAAATTACCTGAAAAGGAAATTACCTCTGGAAATATAAAGACGATGATAGCCTTCCAAATCAGTTTGATTTTAGTTATTTCATTGCTCGGAATCATTGGGTTTGAATCCCTCTATGAAAAGGAATTGAATGCGAGTAACGCCATCATCTCAAACATCGGATTCTTCGCCTTTGCAATAGGGGCATATGGCTTAACCGTTGCTTGGACGTGGAAGTTCCGACAAATGGCACTTCGAGATAAAGCGCTCAAAAAGTTCACCTCACGTTGGACGTTGTTTGTACATGTATTTGCAACTTGGCACTTACTTACAATTTGGCGCCAACTGGTGATGTCTCCAGGCAGCATCGAAGTTTTCATCGAAGAAGTTTTGTTAATGATGTTCACAGTTTTCATGGCCATCTGGTCAATCACCTCAAAGTCTGTAGGGGCTAAATTCAAATTTATTTCAGCGAAAAATGCACTCCCTTGGGGGCTCTCCTTTGGATACGCATATGCAGGTAGCGTCGCAATGTTAGCAACTGCATTTACCGACATCACCTATGTGATGGTTACCGGACACATCATTGCATTCTTGACAATCACTTGGATGCAAAAAAGCGTCCTTGGCAAGATTATTGATCAACATGACTTTGCAGTGACCATCGCTCGAAATACAAAAAAATCATCTCCACAGCCTGAAGTTGCAGTGGCCGTTACTGAACCAGTAAACACGATAGAAACGCCAGAAGAAACCGTAGCCTTACTCGATGAAATTGATGTTCAATGGGATGGTGCAGTTGGCCCATCGATCAGTGATGATGTCGAATGGAGTGACGTCATTGAATTGAAGGATTAGGATTTTGATTGAATTCCTGAAAGAAGAGTAACGACCCGTATTGTATCTTCAAGGTCCTCACTCACACGTGCACCCAAGATAACTTGAGCATTTGGATCCAAAGCCTCAGTGAACATATTAGCAACTTCATCGAGTTGTCCGATGGTCATTCCGACTCCTCCTTCAACTTGAATCAAACATCCTTGTGCACCCCCTACATCAAGTTCGGCCAGCGGCGCCATCATTGCAGATTTGAGGATGGCCTCAGGGTCATCTGGCTTACCGATGCCAACCAACATGGTCGCTTCGCCTTTTTTCTCGACGATCGCTCGTAAATCCATGAGGTCCAAATTGATGAGACCCATTCGCATCAAGGTCCTTACCAATCCTTCAACTAAATCTTCAACCCATTCAGCACCCATTTGCCATGCTGTGCCCCGCTCACGCGCTTGACGTGCAAGGCGTTCCAACGAAAGTCGAACCGTAACATGAGCGTTTTTCTCGAGCCTGTGCAAGCCTTCTTCGGCAATGATTGCACGGGTTTCTTGAACATCAAAAGGTAAAGCAGCAACCGCCACGACAATCGCTCCCGATTGGCGAGCTTGGCGTGCAAACTCATGAGCTGCTCCCGTCCCAGTCCCGCCACCAAGGCCGACCAATAAGAGCACCAATTCCACTGGCTCGAGTACCGTGCGGGCAAGAGCAGAATAACCGCGCATTCGTTGTTCTGCCAGAGGCGGCAAAGCAGCACAGCCCATCGGGTCAAGAGCATGCCCTAAGCGAAGAAGATGGGCTGAGTCACTGTTTTCAAAACTTGAATCATCAGCATCGACCAAACACATGTCAGCAAAGCCTTCACAGCGTGCATGGGCGCCTTTTGCCCAAGAACAACCAAGCCCACCAACACCGGCGATGAGGATGTGAGACGCTTCCATAGTGGGCCTTTGGGTCGAACATCAATGAACTTTGGCAGTGTTCAAACTCGTCACACAAAGCGTAAATATCGTCGGCGAGCGTCTCTTGCCCAAGCGTTATCAGGTTCAAGTGCAAGCACTCGGTCATAGTATTCAATCGAGGTTTCGAATTCCGAAAGATGTCGGCCATACAAATGGCCAAGATTCGAGAGTACTGGGATACATTCCGCATCATCCTCTACCATCGAAAGCAGCAATTGTTCTGCAGCACCGAGGTCGTTACGCAACATCATTTCTTCCGCTTCGTCAAGTTGCTCAAGTTGCTTTGGCGTCAACTCGTATGTGTTCTCAAAATGGGCTGCCATTGGAATTCTCCATCCGGTGCTCGAAGCAGTCATTCAAGAAGTCTCCCCTCAAAGTGTTGGTTTTGAGAAGGATTCAAGAAAAATTGCAGGTGAAACTGCTGACCGCTTAAGAAGCCATTTGTGCTTTGAAAAAACGGCGCACTGCGTTGGGTTTTTTGATGGAATTTGCTGGGAATGTTTAAGGTGCACTTACCGGTGGCTCCAATCACTTGGGTGAGGCTATGCGAAGGAGCACATTTTCCGTACGTTCCGGAGTGGTGCTCGTACTTGCGATATTGCTGTTTGTCCCCGGTTTTACTTCTTCGCTCCACACGGGCGTTGGAGGAGCACAAGACAATGCTGGAGAAACCATAGATGACGTCGCCAAACAAGGTTGTCTTTGCCACAACGGCGCAGCGGATAATTCCGTCCAAATTATTCTCGATGACGTGCCCTATGGCTGGATTGGTGGAGAGTCCTACTCCTTGAAACTCCAAATCATCGGTGGACCTGCTGCCACGGGAACCTACACTGCAGGATTCTCGATGCGCACATCAGCCGGCATCCTTTCCGGTGATGGTTTGCAAAATTGGGAAGGCGATGTTACGACACTCACACACACTGATGCAACTGCTGATGAGCCAGAACGCATGTGGACGCTCACATGGCAAGCACCTGAATCTGGCTCCGACACTGTAAATTTCTGGATTACCGGCAACTCAGTGAACGGCGACCAACTCAACAACGGCGGTGGTGAAGAAGATAAGTGGAATCAATTGCTGTTCTCTTTGCAAGAAGGAAGCGATACGACTTCTGCACTTGGAACACGAACCCTGTTTGCTGGCGATGGCAATGTTAGCCCTCCACAACCTGAATCCCATGGCGTTGACCTTGAGCACTTGGGCGCTGAACTGCGCGCTCATTGGCTTGGATTGCTTGGATTTGGCGCAGTTATTTTAGTCATTGTTTTTGCAGGACTCATGCTCCGATACAGTTTCTCAACTTCATATTCCGGTCGAACAAATCAATTGCGACTGCGCTACAAATTGATGCGACGAGGTGACCAGTGATGGACGATACAATCACAACCCTACTGCGTAAGGTCGCAAGTGGAAAAGTCAGTGTTGAAGATGCTCGGGTTGCTCTTGAAGATGCTTCATTAACCGAAGACCAGATGCAATCAGCCATCGACCATGGCGTATTCAATCTTGCAGAATCCGGCACCATTGTCAATGCTTCACTCGCTCCTTCTGGTGCTTCCAACCTCATTATGATCTTCTTCGCATGGGGCCTTTTCTGGTCTTTCTATTGGGTCTTCTCGATGATTTATGGTCTTGCAAAGGGCTGGGACCAACAACAACTCTCCTACCATCTTGGAATGATGCTGATTACGCTCTGTTTGATGGGGATGGCTTACCTTAAGTTCGTCTTACCCGACACGATTATAGTCAAGCATGGAATGAATAAGTTCGTTCCAGAGCATCCAAAAGATTGGAAGGAATACAAGTGGTGATGAACTATGGCACGTGAATACGACCTCAAACCAGCGCCTTCGTCAGAGGGGAGTTCGGACGTTAGCGCAGGCTCTTCCATCAACCGCCGTCAATTTTTGCACTATGGATTCAATACTGCTACCGGCGTTTTGGCCGCATCCTTAGGCGTGCTGGGTTTTGCATCGATTCTCTTGCCACCTGGTGGCTCAGTCGAGGGTGAACTCAGTGTCAAATTCTGGGCCAAAGGCCGAGAAGATACCGCTTGGTATGGAGCAAAACATGAACAATTGATGACCCATCAAGATTTTGTTGATGAAGCTGCAAAATCCAACACTGAAACCTCCGGTGCGTCTGGCATTTGGAACGGTGTTCCAGTTGTGGTCGCCTATGTCAACCACTCCAAATACGCCAACACCCCGTTATCAAATGGCAAAGCAAGATTCCAATTCACCGAAGGCGTTGATGAAACTGGAAAAACCATCGGTCACTTTGAAGACTTGAGTGACACAGACCCTCGGCTTCTTCCTTCGAAAAACTTGGTCATGATTTTTGCTCGTTGCACGCACTTGTGCTGTATCCCGGGTTGGCAATTGGTCTCGAACTCCTTTACTGAAGATTCGTGGACCCCCGGTGGTGGAGACGACGGTGGCACCAAACTGTTCTGTATTTGCCACTCATCACGTTTCGACCCTACGGTTCTTGAAATGAATACCAACCGAAACCGTTCAAACGGTACGACCTTCAAATACGCAGGTGTTCGGCGAGCAGGTGGCCCTGCTCCAGTCGGACTTCCGATTATTCCAATTGAATTGAATGCTGAGGGCGTAATCGAGGGCCTTGTCGACTATCTTGATTGGTACACGTATTGTGACTGAGGTGATTATGTATGACAACAATGTTTTGGATTCTTTGGTTTTTCATCGCCTTTGTCGTGGTGCTCGTCGCCATGACACTTCGTCAAGAAAGCAGCGACATGCCTCGACGAGAAATTCTTCGAGCGGTTGAGTCAACTGGAAAAATGGGCTTTGCCGAACGCTTGTTCTTGTGGGTATTCTCTTGGCTTGATACTCGTTTCCGTCTTCAAGACTATTGGAATATGTCAAAAGGTTCCTATTACAACATGCATCGACAGATGCCTTTGACTCACGCTGAAAAATACAAACTCAGAATCATTTGGTATTGGTACCCCTTGTATTGTTTAGGCGGTATCTCATTCCTGTCGTTCATTATCTTGATCCTTACTGGAACTGTCCTCGGAATCTACTATGTCCCTGGCGGAGAAGGTGACCCTTCACCTGCTTACGCAAGTATGCAATTCATCATGACTGAACTTCCCTTCGGTTATATCATTCGTGCCGTTCACCATTGGACGACTCACTTCATGGTCGCCAGTGTATTCCTTCACATGTGTCGCGTCTACTTCACCGGTGCATACCGTAATCCTCGTGAACTGAATTGGCTCATCGGTGTGGCATTGATGGCCTTAACCATCGTCTTTGGTTATTCAGGCTACCTCTTGCCATGGGATTCGTTAGCTTACGGTGCTGCTGTAATTGGAATCAACTTGGCAAATTCAAGCCCATTAATCGGGAAGTACGCTGCCACTTTACTCTTCGGCGGTTCATCTTTGACTGCGCAAACTGTGACTCGAATGTATTTCATACACGTCTTTATTCTCCCTGTGATTGTGACGACATTGATTATTATTCACTTATTTATTGTCTGGGTACAGGGCATTGCAGAACCACATTGATATTCGGGGGATAAAATATGGGATTAATAGAGAACTTCGGACGTGTGGCTTCTTCCTATATGGAAGAAAAAGAGCAATTGCAATCTGTTGAAGCCAAGCGAACCCGCACTCGTACTGGACATGGTTTCTGGCCACACGAAGTCCTTCGTGACACGATACTGCTTTCATTCATGACTGCAGTACTTCTGTTCTATGCATGGTTGATTCCACCACCACTTCACGGTGCGGCTGACCCCTATGCACAAGCAGGCTTTGTGTTCCCGGACTGGTATGTGTTGTTCTCATATGGTTACTTGCGTTGGGGGGAATATCTCCCTCAATTTACGGTTCCAACCGGATTCATTGGTGAAATTGTCGGCCAACCTGTATTCCCTTGGAATGCAGCATGGTGGGGCGCAGCACTCACTGGTATCCCAGTCAGTATTCTCGCACTACCGCCGTTCCTCGGAGGACGTGAAAGGCGGCCTGTTGAAGACCCCTGGTTTGCTTCTGCCGGTGTAGTTTATTTAGCACACATCTGGTTTATTTCGGTATTTTCGATCAATATTTTCCTCGAATTATATGCTAAAAACCGTTCGGATTATTGTAAACTCGATAGCCATGGCGATTTGTTATGTGGTACTCGAGAACCTTGGGTCGCTGACGCCTTCAATACGATACCGTGGATCCTGACCGGCGTGCTCGTGTGGATATGCATCTATTTCTTGGCTCGTGGCTTAATGGTCAAAGCCTGGGGTGCTGGATTCAAACCAAGTCATGCAAAGCAAATCCTCATTGGAACATTATTGATTTCCACCGCTGGAACTGTAGCCACTTGGGATACCTATGATGATGGATTTTGGGACCAAGGCGGATTGCTTACAATCAAGGGATTGACACATGATTACTACCCTGAATTGGAATCCATGCGTACACAACCAACCGATGTACATGTACATGAAACCAACGAATTCACCGATGACCGTGGCTGGAGCGATTCAGAAACCGTACCTACGACCGCTTGGATGGATTGGGTCATATATCAGCCGGCTCGATACATTATCATCGACTTTAATGATGACAATGGACATCAAGATGCTGCAAACGGAATCAATGCAGCATCCGATGCTACTGTATTCAACGGCGGTGAAGGATGGACCTCGACTGGTTCCTTTACTGTCACTGAAGATTTATCCTTATTCCCTGATGGTCATCACGAAAGTGTAGAGACCCTTACGACAGATCTTAGATGTGAATACCGTTCATCAGAACGAAAAATCAACGATATTTCGACTGCAAGTATGGTTTCCTCGACCTTGACTGTGACCAACAGCAACGGTGCTACTGTTTCTTCACTCGATGATTGCCTCAGTGCTACTGTCGAATTACCGGTTGGAACCTATGATTACACCTATTCAGTTATCGCAAGTGGTGCTCTTGCGCTCAACAATAGTATCCAAACTGAAACTTCTTTCGCTATCGCTTCTTTCCAACCACTCTTGGTCTGGGGCGAAGATGCACCGGCCTCACTTGCAGGTATGACTGTCAATCTTTCAAATGCGGAAGAAATGGCAATGGGAGGCACACAATTCGCGGCAATTGAAAACCCAACCTACCACACCAATCCAAAAGCACTTGATGCCAAACTCACCTATGCAATGTTCATTCCTTGTTTGACATTTGGTGCAATGGTCTTTGTATTCCTACGCTCGATGGGCCGTGGCTATGAGTTCGAGATGAACAAGTGCTATGGCTGTGACTTGTGCGATGATGCTTGTCCTGTTCGATTGTTTAACGGGGGAGACAAACTCAACATCATTTACAATACATGGAATAATGAAGATGATGGAGTACCTTTGTATTCCTGTTTGACCTGTACAGCGTGTACCAATGCTTGCCCACAATTGGTTGATTACGACTCATATGTTGATATTCGCCGTTCACTCATTGTCGGTGGACCACAGGCAGAAATTGCACACACTGTCTTGCAGGCAGTACTCGCTGCTGAAGCAGAAGAATCTGCAAATGAAGACTTCATAACCATCAAAGATTATCCATTGTCTTCAAACATAGGGTATTATCCAGGATGTGTCGATTATCTCGACCAAGAGATGGTGTTCTCGCACGTCAATGAAGGTGAGATGAACCTCGGCGATGCGACCACCTCTGCATTTACGCTCTTCGACGAAATGGAAATGGATGTGTCGTACCTCGGACGTGACTTCTTGAAGTGCTGTGGCCACGACCAAAAGTGGCAAGGACTCGATGAAGTGTTTGACAAACTCAAGGCCTACAACCAAAAGAAGATCATCGAATCCGGCATTGACACGCTTGTGTCATCATGTGCTGAATGCTTCCGAACTTTTGCTCGTGACTACGAACTTGAAGGGGTGAAGGTCATGCATACAACTGAGTTTTTGATTGAAAATGGATTTGATATGAACCTCAAAGCCGAAGAAGAAACAACCGTGACCTATCACGACCCATGTCGTCTTGGGCGACAAATGGGAGTCTATGATGAACCAAGGCAACTTATTGCTGGTGTCGAAGGTGTAAAAATCGTCGAGATGGAACACCACGGTGAAGATGCAATGTGCTGTGGAGTCTCGAGTATGATGTCATGCAATGAAAACGCTCGTTCCCTGCGTGTAACTCGCATGGAAGAAATTCGTGCCACAGGTGCTGACACAATGTTGACTTCTTGCCCGAAGTGTGTAGCACACTTTGAATGTCTCAAGTTTGAAGGCGATGAGCGTTACGAAGATATTGAAATTCTCGATGTCGTCTCGTTCCTTGCTCGTCAAGTAGAAGCAAAGAAAGCAAGGGCTACATCGGAATCAAGTTCGGTTCTTGAAATCGAAGCTTGAACCTTTTGACGGCTAAAACTTTATTATTCAGATTAACTACCTTAAGTCATGGATTACGACAGCATGACTGTTTTGGAACTCAAAAATTTATGCAAGAATCGTGGGATACGTATCTCCGGTAACAAAGCAGAAGTTGTCATTCGATTAATGGAAAATGATGAATCCGCAGCGCCACCCCAACAACTTCAAATTCCACAACATCAAATTCAACAACATCAATTCCCTCAGCAGTCATTTCCACAACATGTCCAAGGTGGCTATGCACCCGCACAAACAATCTTTGTCAAGAAGGAAGATGAACTCGCATCTGGAATTGGGATATGCATCATAATTTATGCAATCTTCCGATTATTTTGGGCCGTTATATTTTCAACTGGAAGTGGAGGGACAGGGGCTTGGTTACTCTCCCCAGTAGCCTTCTTGTTAGGTGTTGGGTTTTTAGTTGGAGGAGCAATTACCTATTCTGGTTACCGAAATGGAGTCTATTTCACACTTGCTATACTCGCAGTCTCGGGATTCTTTAGTATTGCATTTCACGGAGATGAAGTTAACCCCGTATCTGTTGCTTGGGGTGACGCAATGATCATGACTTCAATCATGCTCTCATTCACTTGCATGATTCTTGTAGCTTTACCTTTACTCCTTTCTCAACTCAAACCGGGATGGCCCCCCCAAATTGAAAAACTCTTGAACAGAGCCCAATCAACTGGCGAAAACCAATCGACTGGCGGCAAGAAAAAGATTCAATGCCAATCATGTCAAGCTGAATTACAAATTCCAGCCGATTACTCTGGAGACATTGAATGCCCAACCTGTCATTCGAAGATGAACGTTTGATTCAATCATCTTGTGGAGGGGATTCTCACTCCTGCCACTCAACGATGAATGTTTGATTCAATCATCTTGTGGAGGGGATTCTCCATCATCCATACCCTTGATTTCGTAGTTTGACGGAAACAAAGCAATGATCA
>Ga0308019_10001477_pt1 | contig 14197 bp, 4 predicted proteins | sample Neamet284_FD_203135 | JGI IMG/M metagenome (GOLD analysis project Ga0308019, IMG submission 203135) | Marine microbial communities from water near the shore, Antarctic Ocean - #284 | ecosystem: Environmental > Aquatic > Marine > Unclassified | place: Southern Ocean | collected 2014-10-01 | reverse complement strand
TGATGCTAACTATGCGTGGAACAAGAACTGCATTACGCACTCTGCGTCATAAAATCTCAGAACTCGTCGGTAATGGATTTAGCTTGAAACTCGGCACAGAAACTTTGCAAGGACCAGAGTTTATTGATATACTCCCTCCTAAACAAAGAATCGTTCTTGACAAGGCGATTGAAATGGGCTACTATAGTCGGCCAAGAGGCTGCACTCAACGTGATATTGCTCAGGCCATGGATCTTAAACAGGCTACAGTAAGTGAACATCTTCAATCTGCAGAAGCCAAGATAATTAATTCATCAAATAGTTGAGATAAACAGACCTATCATGAACGGGAGTAGGCATTTGGAGGGTTAATGCTATGCCGATGTATGTCCAGTGTGCGCCATGCTAATTTCAATCAAGCGGTCATTCTCTCTCTCCTAATGCTCATGATGACTCAAGTGGGATTTGTTGAACAATTCAATCCCTTAATTTCTGAGGAAGAAACTCAACTTCCTGATGAGACATCTGTCTCCAACGCTGGCTCGAGCGCTGTTTTCAGCAACACAAAAATATCCGCTGGAACCTATCACACCTGCGCCATTCTCGACAACGGTTCAGTCTCCTGTTGGGGGTCTGGAAGCAATGGCAAATTGGGCGACGGAGGAATATCTCAAAAGAATACACCAACCTCGACCAGTAGCCTTGGTGCTAACCGCACAGCAGTCGCCATAGCCGCTGGAAGCGGCCACACCTGCGTCATCCTTGACAACGGTTCAGTTTCCTGTTGGGGGTATGGAGCCAGTGGTCAAATGGGTAACGGAGGCACATCTGGTTCGAGCACGCCAACCTTGACCAGTAGCCTTGGTGCTGGCCGTACTGCAGTCGCCTTATCCTCTGGAGGGGCCTTCACCTGCGCCATTCTTGACAACGGTTTAGTCTCCTGTTGGGGCGAAGGAAGCCTCGGCCAACTGGGCAACGGAGGAACATCAAATTCACTCACACCAACCTTGACCAGCAGTCTTGGTGCTGGCCGTACGGCAGTCGCCATTGAAGCAGGAGGCACTCACGCCTGCGCCATTCTTGACAATGGTTTAGTTTCCTGTTGGGGAAGTGGAGGTTATGGCAAATTGGGCAACGGAAACACGACAGATTCACTCAGCCCAATCTTGACCAGCAGTCTTGGTGCTGGCAGAACGGCGGTCGCTCTATCCGCTTACGACAAACACACCTGCGCCATTCTTGACAACGGTTCAGTCTCCTGTTGGGGATATGGAGGTAGTTATGCATTGGGAAACGGAGTCGGATCTTCTGTGAACACTCCAACCTTGACCAGCAGTCTTGGTGCGAACCGAACTGCGGTCGCCCTCGGCACCGGATGGGACCACACCTGCGCCATTCTTGACAACGGTTCAGTCTCCTGTTGGGGATCTCAAAGCTCTGGCAAATTGGGTAGCGGAGGAACCTCGGGTTCGCTGGCTACACCAACCTTGACCGGCAGCCTTGGTTCTGGCCGAACCGCGGTCGCCATTTACGGTGGATACGCCCACAACTGCGTCATTCTTGACAACGGTAATGCCTCCTGTTGGGGATACAATGGCAATGGCCAACTGGGCAACGGAGGTACAACGGATCAGAGCTACCCAACAGCAGTCTCGGGCTCGGATGTTTTCGACTCGAGCACCGGCAGCAACGCCTTGACCGCGAGCGTCGAAGGTGCAGCACTCACCGTTGACCAAGCAATGACCGACATCACTTTCCAATACAACGCCAGTTCAAGCAGCAGTTCAGGTTCCACGTTCACCAATACCTCAGGTAGCATTGACACCTCTGGAGATGTGGGCTGGCACCCCTCAATCGCCAACGATTCGAATGGATACAGTCACATTTCCTACTTTGATGACACCAATGACGACCTCAAGTACGCGACCGATGAGAGTGGTTCTTGGGTTGTTACTTCCGTTGACACCTCTGGAAATGTGGGCTCGTACACCTCCATCGCTGTTGATTCCAATGATGATGTGCATATTTCTTACTATGATACCACCAATTTCGACCTCAAGTACGCTACTGACAAGAGTGGTTCTTGGGTTGTTACTTCCGTTGACACCTCTGGAAGTGTTGGCACGTACACCTCCATCGCTGTTGATTCCAATGATGATGTGCACATTTCCTACTTTGATCAAACCAATGGCGACCTCAAGTACGCTACTGATAAGAGTGGTTCTTGGGTTCTTAGTTCCGTTGACACTACTGGAGCTGTGGGCCAGTACACCTCAATCGCTGTTGATTCAAATGATGATGTGCACATTTCCTACTATGATGACACCAATTTCGACCTCAAGTACGCGACCAATAAGAGTGGTTCTTGGGCTCTTACTACCATTGACACCCCTGGATATATTGGCAAGTACACCTCCATCGCTGTTGATTCCAATGATGATGTGCACATTTCCTACTATGATCAAAGCAATGGCGATCTGAAGTACGCGACCGATAAGAGTGGTTCTTGGGTCACTACTTCCCTTGACACCTCTGGATATGTGGGCTATTACACCTCCATCGCTGTTGATTCCAATGATGATGTGCACATTTCCTACTATGATGCCACCAATTTCGACCTCAAGTACGCGACCAATAAGAGTGGTTCTTGGGTTCTTAGTTCCGTTGACACTACTGGAGCTGTGGGCCAGTACACCTCACTCGCTGTTGATTCCAATGATGATGTGCACATTTCCTACTTTGATGACACCAATAACAACCTCAAGTATCTCACAATGAATACCGGTTCGAGCAGCAGCAGCGCTGGCGCTGTTTTCAGCAACTCAAAAATATCCTCTGGTCCATTTCACAACTGCGCCATTGTTGACAACGGTTCAGTCTCCTGTTGGGGAAGAAATAGTTATGGGGAACTTGGAGATGGAACGACGACTGATCGAAGCACACCTACTCAAACATCGAGTCTTGGAACAGGAAGAACTGCAGTTGCAATTTCTTCGGGAAGCGGGCACACCTGCGCAATTCTTGATGATGCATCTGTTAGTTGTTGGGGCTGGAATAGCAAGGGTCAACTTGGAGATGGAACGACGACGAATCGAAACACGCCTACTCCAACATTGAGTCTTGGAACTGGAAGAACTGCAGTTGCAATCTCTTCTGGAGAATACCACACCTGCGCTATTCTTGATGATGCATCTGTAAGTTGTTGGGGACGAAACCTCAACGGCCGACTTGGAGATGGAACCACTACTAATCGAAACACACCTACTCAAACATCGAGTCTTGGAACTGGAAGAACTGCAGTTGCAATTTCCGCTGGATACCTACACACCTGCGCTGTTCTTGACAATGGTTCAGTCTCCTGTTGGGGGGCTGGAACCTCTGGCCAACTTGGAGATGGAACGAATATGTATCAGAGAACCACACCTACTCAAACATCGAGTCTTGGAACTGGAAGAACTGCAGTTGCAATCTCTTCTGGAGACTACTTCGCCTGCGCTCTTCTTGATGATGCATCTGTAAGTTGTTGGGGATTCAATAATAATGGCCAACTTGGAGATGGAACGACGACGAGTCGAAACACGCCTACTCCAACATCGAGTCTTGGTTCTGGAAGAACTGCAGTTGCAATTTCTTCTGGAATTGAGCACACCTGCGCAATTATTGATAATGGTTCTGTAAGTTGTTGGGGATATAATTACAAAGGCCAACTTGGAGATGGAACAACGGCTTCTAAATCCACACCTACTCAAACAGCGAGTCTTGGAACTGGAAGAACTGCAGTTGCAATCTCTTCTGGAAATGGGCACACCTGCGCGATTCTTGATGATGCATCTGTAAGTTGTTGGGGAGCCAATTACTATGGTGAACTTGGAGATGGAACGACGACTGATCAAAGCACACCTGGACCGGTCTCAGGCTCAGATGTTTTCGACAACAGCACCGGCACAGTCGGCGGCATGACCGACCTTAGCGGAGCAACCTGTTCAATCTCACCTGCATTACCATCTGGACTCTCTATCACACAAGGAACCTGTAGCATTGGCGGTACACCACTTGCAGAATCAAGTAATACAACCTATACAGTTTCTGCAATACTCAACACCGTCACCTACCAGGCGACCGTTTGGCTCTCCGCCACGAACGTTAACACTTTTACCAGTACGGTTGACGGTGCAGACCTTTCACTTGGTGAAGCGATGACTCCAATCACGCTCAACTATACTGCAGAAAGCTCCGGTTCCACGTTCACCAATACCTCAGGTGTCGTTGACGCCTCTGGAAATATCGGCTATTACTCCTCAATCGCCAACGACTCGAATGGATACAGACACATTTCCTACTATGATTCCACCAATGACGACCTCAAGTACGCGACCGATAAGAGTGGTTCTTGGGTTGTTACTTCCGTTGACACCCCTGGAAATATGGGCTATTACACCTCAATCGCTGTTGATTCCAATGATGATGTGCACATTTCCTACTATGATTACACCAATTTCGACCTCAAGTACGCTACTGACAAGAGCGGTTCTTGGGTTCTTACCTCCGTTGACACCTCTGGAAAGGTGGGCCATTACACCTCAATCGCTGTTGATTCCAATGATGATGTGCACATTTCCTACTATGATCTAACCACTTACGATCTGAAGTACGCGACCGATAAGAGTGGTTCTTGGGTTCTTACTTCCGTTGACACCTCTGGAGTTGTGGGCCAGTACACCTCAATCGCTGTTGATTCCAATGATGATGTGCACATTTCATACTATGATGGCACCAATGCCGACCTCAAGTACGCGACCGATAAGAGTGGTTCCTGGGTTGTTACTTCCGTTGATACTAATGGATCTGTGGGCAAATACACCTCAATCGCTGTTGATTCCAATGATGATGTGCACATTTCATACTATGATGACATCAATGACGACCTCAAGTACGCTACTGACAAGAGTGGTTCTTGGGTTGTTACTTCCGTTGACACCTCAGGAGATGTGGGCTATTACACCTCAATCGCTGTTGATTCCAATGATGATGTGCATATTTCTTACTATGATACCACCAATTTCGACCTCAAGTACGCTACTGACAAGAGTGGTTCTTGGGTTCTTACTTCCGTTGACACCTCTGGAAATGTGGGCCATCATTCCTCAATCGCTGTTGATTCCAATGATGATGTGCACATTTCATACTATGATGGCAGCAATCTCGACCTTAAGTATCTCACAATGAATACCGGTTCGAGCAGCAGTTCGAGCAGCAGTTCGAGCACTGTGTTCAGCAACTCAAAAATATCCTCTGGTGGACTTCACACCTGCGCCATTCTTGACAATGGTTCAGTGTCCTGTTGGGGAAAAGGAACTTTTGGTGGATTGGGCAACGGAGGCACATCGGATAAGACAACGCCAACCTTGACCAGCAGCCTTGGTGCTGGCCGAACGGCAGTCGCTATATCCTCTGGAGGCTGGCACACCTGCGCCATCCTTGACAACGGTTTAGTCTCCTGTTGGGGATCTGGGGCCCAAGGGCAACTGGGCAACGGAAGCACATCAAATTCACTCACGCCAACCTTGACCAGCAGCCTTGGTAGTGGTCGCACGGCAGTCGCCATATCCTCTGGAAGGTCCCAAACCTGCGCCCTTCTTGACAACGGTTCAGTCTCCTGTTGGGGGCTGGGCAGCAACGGCCAACTTGGCAACGGAGGTACGACTCAACAGAACTCGCCAACCTTGACCAGCAGCTTTGGTGCTGGCCGCACGGCAGTCGCTATATCCTCTGGAGGCTATCACACCTGCGCCATTCTTGACAACGGTTCAGTCTCCTGTTGGGGGCTGGGCAGCAACGGCCAACTGGGCAATGCAAGCACATCTAAACAGTACTCGCCAACCTTAACCAGCAGCCTTGGTAGTGGGCGAACAGCAGTCGCCATTTCCACTGGAGAGAGGTACACCTGCGCCATTCTTGACGATGGAACTGTAAGTTGTTGGGGACAGAATCAATATGGGCAACTTGGAGATGGCACTTCTACTCAAAGAGCTACACCTACTCAAACATCAAGTCTTGGAACTGGAAGAACAGCGGACGCTCTTTCCTCTGGAAGTTACCACGCCTGCGCCATTCTTGACGACGGTTTAGTCTCCTGTTGGGGTCGTGGGGGCAATGGCCAACTGGGCAACGGAGGCCTATTGAATTCCCTCTCGCCAACCTTGACCAGCAGCCTTGGTGTTGGCCGTACGGCAGTCACCATATCTGGAAATATCCAAACCTGTGCCATTCTTGACAACGGTAATGCCTCCTGTTGGGGGTACAATTCAAATGGCCAACTGGGAGATGGAACGACGTCTAACCGACTGATACCTACACCAGTCTCAGGCACAGATGTTTTCAATTCCAGCACCGGCACATCTACTGCGGCAACCTGGGAAATCGAACCTGCTTTACCTGCAGGCATGAGCCTCGCTGGTGGCGTCATCAGTGGTACGCCTTCGGTTTATGCCAACAATCAAACTTACACTGTCTATGCCAATGAAAGCGGTCATTCAACGACGCTCGAATTGTGGTTCACGGTTGATACCACCAATCCACACACGGTCGTCGAGAACCAAGCCATCGATGCAATCGGCTTCCATCCACCGTTCAACAACGGTACGACCACATGGACGGCTTCGGCGAACTTGCCAGGGAACCTCACGATTGATGCCTCAACAGGTGAAATTACTGGAACGGTCATTAGTACCTTTGTGAATGCGATCATTACGGTAACAGCAACCCATAACGGCAGCGCCATCGAGACCTTCACGTTCAACCTTCAGAGTCTTGCTGACTATGACGGAGACGGATTAGCAAATGACCTTCCAATTGGTTACAACTCTTCTGAGCAACCAACGCCAGGTCTGGTCGCTGATAGTGACGACGATGGCGACGGCCTTGCCGATACCATTGAAACGGGTACAGGAAACTACATTGACGCAAACAATACTGGAACCGAACCACTTGACCCCGATACTGATGATGATGGAATCTGTGACGGACCAAATGCTGTACCTCCAATCTGTTTAGCAGGTCCAGATCTTGACCCGAACGGTGTGTTGCCTCCTGCTACCCTCGTTGGTGTCAATAATACAGCCATAACCACTCTTGCTCCATATATGTCGATCAGCGGCGGAACCTACGAAATTTCACCGAGCCTGCCCGCTACACTCTCGCTTGATGCCGCCACCGGTGAAATCAGTGGAACTCCAACCGAAACTTTGGCTAACAGCACATTCACAGTTTGGGTCAATCATAGCGATAGTACCTCACTTTCATGGAACTTTACTGTTGAAATCCTTGAGGACACTGACGGCGACGGAATGCCAAATGAACTGCCAAGCGATTACAATTCAACCAATCCGGATGCTCCCGGACTTGTAGAAGACAGTGACGATGATGCTGACGGTTTGCTTGACAGTGAAGAAACGAATGGAACTGATTCGACCAATCCCGACACCGATGGTGACGGAATGTGTGACGGTCCAAACGCTGTAGCGCCCGATTGTATTGCTGGGCCTGATGCGTTCCCAACCGACCCTTCAGGCGACACCGACACCGATGGTGACGGCAAGCCAGACACGCTCAATCCACCTTCAAGCAGTGACCCTGCCTTGGTCGAAGATTTTGATGATGATGGTGACGGATTAGAAGATGTCAACGAAACAAATACCGGCATTGACAACGGTCCAACTGACAAGGGAACCGACCCGCTTGACCCTGACACTGACGATGATGGAATCTGTGACGGTCCAAACGATGTGCTACCAATTTGTGTGGCAGGACCTGATGCTACACCATTAGGTGAAGATGCCACAGGTGTGGTTTACGGACTCAACAACAGCCAATTCTCCAGCCTTGTTCCACCGCATCAGTTACCCAATGCTGCATGGGAGATTTCACCCGACCTTCCTCTTGGAATGAGCATTGACCCGGTGAGTGGAATCATCAGTGGAACACCAACTGAGATTATGGAAAACACGACGTTTATCATGTATGGTAACGCTTCAAGTTCAACAATAACATTCGATTTCAATCTTCGAATCCTTGAAGACACCGACCGAGATGGAGAGCCAAACCAATTGCCAATCGATTATCCAATCGATGGTACGCTCATCGAAGACCTTGACGATGACGGCGATGGAGCTTCTGACCTCAATGAAACTGGAACTGGATTCTACAACGGAACCGGCGATATGGGTACAGACCCACTTGACCCTGATACCGATGACGATGGAATCTGTGACGGTCCAAACGATGTCTTACCACAATGTATTGGCGGTCCCGACTCGAATCCTTTCGGAACAGGCCCTCTTGGACCAACGGTCTTGGTTAACAATTCAATGACCACGCCAATTCCACCTGCTAACGCAGTTCCTGGTGCTGTATGGGAAATCTCCCCTGCACTCCCTGAAGGACTTATTCTTGATACGAGCACTGGAACCATTACCGGAACTCCAACTCAAGCAATGGACAACACCACCTTCACGCTGTGGGCCAATACAACCACACCAAGCATGTCAATTGTCTCGACGTTCTGGCTTGAAGTGCTTGAGGACAGCGACGGCGACGGTATGCCTGACACACTCCCAGAAGATTACCCAGATACCAACCCACCATACGACCTCGTTGAGGATTTGGACGATGATAACGACGGTATGTCGGACGAAGATGAAGGCCTCATTGGGACAGACACGACCGACCCTGATACTGACGGTGATGGATTCTGTGACGGAAACGGAACTGGAGATGGTGATTGCTTTGCTGGACCTGATTCGAGTCCACTCGACCCAAACTTGCCGGTAAATACTGATGGCGATGCTTACCCTGATATCGATCCAGATGGTGAAGGCGGATTGGTTGCTGACGATGATGACGATAACGATGGATTCCTCGATTCCCGAGAAATTGATTGTGCATCCGACCCACTAAATGCAACCGACATGCCTCAAGATTTGGATGGTGACGGTATTTGTGATGAATTGGATAACGATGTCGATGGTGATGGATTGTTCAACGTTCTTGAAACCAATACCGGTATCTACAACTCGAGTATTGACACCGGTACCGACCCACGTAATGCTGACACCGATGGTGACGGCGTATGTGATGGACCCGAATCCCCAGTGACCAGCAATTGTACCGCAGGACCAGATGCATTCCCGAATGACCCCGCTGCTCATACCGATACTGACGGAGACGGATACCCAGACGAACTGTTTGGAAATTCAACCAGCATTCCTGTGCTTGTTCTTGACCTTGATGATGATGATGATGATTGGAGCGACTTGGATGAAACAGCATGTGGAACCGACAGTCTTGATGACACCAGTACGCCTGTTGACACCGATGCTGATGGTATATGTGACGCACTTGATGACGTACTTGACCTGCCGTTTAGTTTGACGTATCCAAGCCAGATTATCCAACTGACTGTGGACCAAGAAATGACTGCCTTCTTCCCAAATATTACAGGACTTGGAGATGTTGGAACTTGGGAAATCAGTGGCGAACTGCCTGAAGGTCTTACCTTTGGCTGGAGTCCAGCCCGAGATGCTCTACTTGATGGAAGCATTCGAGGCACACCGGTCGATACTACAGAAATGATGAATTTCACGATTTGGGCGAACAATTCTGCTTACAGTCAATCGTTTGACTTCTCTTTGACCATCATAGAAGAAGTGACGGCAGATGGAAACGACGAGGATGATGGATTTAGTTGGATGTGGTGTTTCCCATTCCTGCTTATCTTGCTGCTTCTCTTACTGATTCCCCTTCTCCTTGGGAAAGACAAAATCCTCCTGCTGTTGGCAGATGGACCAGAACCAGAAAATACAACTTCCTCGCCACCATTCTTATCTGGAGCAGGAACACAAGAAGATCCGTTTATTCTGAAACCAATCGCCGGCCTCTCACCAGGTGGCTCTGCCAATAGCGTAGAAGTCATTACCATCGACAATATGTCGGATATTAAAGTCGAAATGATTGACTTGAACCAAGACTCGAACGGTGATAAGTTCTGCATGTATGAAGCTGAATTCGGTGACTCAGGAACACGAATCATCGGCATTGGCAAGGATGGAAAAATCGTCATCAACATGAAATTCGATGACAGCAAAGATACTCCAACCTTCGAAGGTGGTGAATACTCGGGTCTTTTGAAACTTGGTCGAGCGAGCGTCTATCTTTCTTGGTCTGTAACAGTCAAGAAAGACTTGAGTCAGAAGAAGAAATTCGAAAAGGCTGCCAAAAAGGCTGCCAAAAAGGCTGCCAAAACGGCTGCCAAAACGGCTGCTGATGAGAACCAGGTGTCGGGGGGAACGGTCGCAGTTGTCAAAGAAAAGATTCATTCATTACTTGACCGTGATGGCGATGGAAAACTAACCAGAAACGATCTCAAGATTGCTACAGGGCGCAAAGCCAAGGCTGCTAAGAAAGAGGCTGCTGCAGCAAAGAAAGAACAAGAGGCTATCGCTGAAGCAGAAGCTCAGAAACAATCCGATAAAAAAACCAACGCTACATACTCGGATGGTGAATGGGCATCTCAAATGGATGCATTAGATTCTGAAGGAATGCTTGGAGACATCGTCGTAGCGAATTTGACAGAAAAAGCCAAGGTTGCTGAAAAGAAAGCCACTAAGGAAGCCAAGGTAAAAGCAGATGCTAAGGATGCTAAGGCTGCCAAGGCAAAAGCAGATGCTGATGCTAAGGCTGCTAAGGTTGCTGAAGAGAAAGCTGCTAAGGCTGCTAAGGCTGCTGAAGAGAAATCCGCTAAGGCTGCTAAGATGGCTGAAGAGAAAGCCACTAAGGAAGCAAAGGCAAAAGCAGACGCTGATGCTAAGGCTACTTCCAAACCTGTGTCAAAGGAAGAAAAGAAGTCAGCCTCTCTCAAGAGAATCAAATCAAATGCAGAAACTATCAATTTCGCGACTCTTGGAGTCGCCACTTCATCCGAAAAGGACAACCTGCAGGAATTGAAAGGTATTGGTCCATTCATTGAAGAGAAACTCAACGCTTTGGGAATCTACCAATTTGAACAACTTGCTAAGATGACTTCTGAAATCGAAGAACAGGTTAACCTCGCCATTGAATTCTTCCCTGGACGAGTCAAGCGAGACGAGTGGGCAAAGCAGGCTAAGTTACTCGCAAAGTGAGACTCACACCGCCGCCCCTCGTAAGAGAAAGGCCACCCAGAGCAGTGAAAGCAAGACTCCGCAGACTTTGAAAACGCGTGGGCCTTTGACAGGGTCGCTGAAGAGATTGGATGCTTTTTCGCCAAAGTATGTCCATACGAACATCGCAAGTACACAAATCGATAACGTGATGCTTACAATAGAGAGAATACCAGTGATTCCTCCGCCGAGCGGCGTGATGTATTGACTCATAATCAGAATCACAAAGGCCCATTCTTTCCCATTGACAAATTGCATAGCAATACCGGTTTTTAATCCGAGTTTACCTGCTGTACCTTCGACCTCAATTGAGGTGGGGTCAAATCGAAACATACCGATGGCCATTGCAGCCAAAAAGAGCATACCAATCCAATGCAAGGCGATAAGTGCAGTTGTATTCTCATCCAAAGAGTCGATAACAAATCCAACAGTCATTTCGATGATGAAAAGTCCGATGGCCATACCTGCGATCAGTGGTACGTTACTCTTCTTTCCAAACAATCCACTGTGGGCAAAACATGTCAAAGGATTTGGGCCAGGTGTTAACAAAGCAATACATATTAATCCTAATAACTCCAACAAAGCAGTTGTGGCTTCCATGGACTCGGGAGAACTCAATAATAGATAATCATTCAGCCGACAAACATCAATTGTTGTACTTTTGAATACTCTCCCTCCATCTACAAATTGTAAATATGAGTCTTCTTGAAGGCCGAGATGGATGAATTGAACGGTCCATATGAACTCTTATATTCGACGAAGAACAGCCATATTTGATGAGCGAACTTATTCGATGTCCTTGGTCGACCAACGACCCACTTTATCTTCAATATCATGACACTGAATGGGGAACACCCAACCGCGACGGTCGAAAACTGTTTGAAAAAATAATTCTCGAAGGGGCTCAAGCGGGATTGTCTTGGATTCAGATTCTTCGACGACGTGAAAATTATCGCGCAGCCTTCGATGGATTCGACCCTGCCAAAATCGCCGCCTATGACGACGCAGACATCGAACGACTTGTAACAGATGCAGGAATCATTCGTAACCGCGCTAAAATCAAATCAGCCATTAACAATGCTCGGGTTTTTATCGAACACTTCGGAGATGATGAAGATGCTTTTGCCGATTATCTCTGGTCTTTTGTCGATGGTCAACCCGTCGTCAATCATAGGGAGCGGCAGGATGACATTACTGCGACGACAGAATCGAGTACGAAGATGAGTAAAAGTCTCAAGAAACTCGGTTTCAGTTTTATCGGTCCGACGACTTGCTACGCAATGATGCAGGCTGCTGGCATGGTTGATGACCACCTTGTAACCTGTTTCCGGCATACCATCAATCGATGACTGAGTGCTCATCGGACGGTACAGCGTGTACTGGGGACTGAACACCCATTGTACTCCTCCATAATCTCTTGAGGGGTTTGAGAGAACCCTTGCGATTTCATGGGAATGATATGTCGGTTGTCTGTATCAACCCATTAGAGGCGGTGTGAATTTTCCTTGATTATCTGAGAATATCCTGTTCAGACACTAAGGGTCGCTTTTCGGGCAACGGCCCGAATAGGCGAAGACATTGATTGAGCAGGAACTCAATTCACAAACTTAACCCAATCAGAACCGCTGGCTGCTGTTCGGTAGAAGTTTGTACCGTCCTGTGTAGTATACCATTCATACCCGTTTTCGTCCGCCGACTGAGCAGGAGTATCGGCAGAGGGGGTCTGGCTTTGTACTTGTGTCATGGTTGTTGGGGGTGCCATAACTTGGGATTGTTGATTTAAAATTGCGGATACGACTCCTTTTTTTATGGCAACTTGAACTTGGCGTGCAGCGGTCTTTTTTCGCCTCCGCCTTACGACCAAAAGGAGAAGGGGTAAACCACAAAAAACAGCAAACAAACCCCCAGCCCCTCCGCTGGATCATTCTTTGCGACGGATGAATGCTGCACCAAGCAGAGCCATAGCTCCAAGAATGCCAGTGAAACCAGGAACAGTTGAACTATACTCTTCGTCTTGGGTGTCCCCGATATTTCGTTGTTCATCTCCATCGTCAATGGTAGTTGCACCTTTAGGTACTTTGGTGTGATGCGTCGCCGACAACCAATAATTTTCGTCCATTTCTTGTTCCAAAACGACATTACCAAGAGATTTCACAGTAAATTCCATCATCCAAGCCCCATCATCACTGGACCCACCTGGGATTAAATCGCCGATCTCTATTACAAGAACATAATCGCCGTCGGCTTCTATCTCATAGGATGAAAGGAATGCAAACCATGTATCAATTTCTGAGCCGCCCTCAATTATCGCTGGGGTTTCGCCCGCCACCATCTTCGAGTATTCAGCATCAGTCATGAGTGCAACATCGAATCCGGCCATAAATCCTGAGCCGAAATGCTTGCCTGAAACACTGTAATAGAGTTCATCTCCAACGAAGAGTTCACCCAAATCAAACGTCAAGTATGAGTCGTCGTCGATGTAGTGGCGGCTCTTTGTCCAACCAAGCCAACTTGAGGAAAGGGTCGCTTCGTCAACCTTAACTTCTGCATGGATTGGTCGAGTTTCAGCACCACCTCCGATTGGGGAATCCGTGTTGTCAAGTAGTATCGAGTAGGTATTCTGCTCTGGGAAAGTATAGGACCATGTATCCCATGAATCGGTGTTGATCAAACTCGCGTGACCGAGGACCGATACATTTTCACCCTCGAGATACCGAACGGCTTCGGTAGTGTTTAGTATCAATATGTCAATCTCAGAGGTATACCCTTCCAAATCCAGCAAAAAGTCTAGGACTGTTCCAGCACCTCTCAAGCCGAGTTCACCATGCCAGACTTCGCCCGATTCAACCATCCGGCTTGTTTTGATAATGTCCATTCCCTCCATTGGGTCAATATCGTAATGGACGTCAACTACTGCTGCCTCCACCATTTGGTTTGATTCACCACGGGGTCCGTTCTCGATAAAAACGCTCCATGAAGCGAGATAATCCGGTTCGAAGTGCCAATTTTTATACGAAATTTGG
>Ga0308019_10001476_pt1 | contig 14200 bp, 16 predicted proteins | sample Neamet284_FD_203135 | JGI IMG/M metagenome (GOLD analysis project Ga0308019, IMG submission 203135) | Marine microbial communities from water near the shore, Antarctic Ocean - #284 | ecosystem: Environmental > Aquatic > Marine > Unclassified | place: Southern Ocean | collected 2014-10-01 | reverse complement strand
AAATTTTACAACGCTGTCTAGTTGACTTTAATTAAAAAACACTTATTTATAAATCAATGCCCACAAAAAAAATTACAGACGAAAATTTTGAAACAGAAGTTGTTAAAGCATCCACACCAACAGTCGTTGACTTTTGGGCTGAGTGGTGCGGACCTTGTAAACAAATTGGCCCGGTACTAGAAGAAATTTCAGATGAAATGAAAGATCAAGTAGTTATAGCTAAGCACAACATCGATGAAGAACCTAATACTCCTACAAAATACGGTGTTAGAGGAATTCCTACAATGTTATTATTTAAAGATGGTCAGTTAAAAGCAACTAAAGTTGGCGCTACAACAAAATCAAATATTGTTTCTTGGATTAAAGAAAATATTTAATTCTTACTTAAAACTTCGCCGACTAAATACAAACTTCCAAAAATCACAATTGTTTTATTTTCTTTTGAAGAAATTTGTTTTAAAGCATTTTGAATATTATTTGTTGCACTAGTGGATACATATTTTTTTCCTATTTTTTTTAAATCATCTGCTTTAAATGAATTAGACTCATTTGAAATAGGAACAGTAATTAATTTTTTAAATATTTTATTAAATGATTTAATAAACTGATCTGGTAGTTTATTTTTTTGCATTCCCCAAATACCATAAATAGGTTCTTTTAAGGTTTTAAGATAATTATATAAATTTAAAGCACTTGCTACGGAATGACAGCCATCAATTAACAGTTTTTCATTTGAATTTAATAACTTTTTAAATTTACCTTTTGTTAAGTACTGCACTCTTCCCTCAAATTGAATCTTAGGAATTGTTTTAATTATAGTTTGTTTGGGTACACCAAAATCTAGTGCAACCTTAATAGCTAAAGCTAAATTGTTTATTAGTCCCTGAGAATGAATAGTCTTCGTTTTAATATAAATGGTATTTTTTGAATCTTTATATAAGTAGAGATCTTTAACCTTCTTAACTTTAAAACATGAGGCATAAATCTTCCTGCTCTTGTTGTCTTTTAAAATATTTTTAATAATCTTGAGTGTTTTTGGCTGCTGTATACCTATGTATATAGTAGTGTTTTGTGAGATAGAATCTAATTTTTGCCTACATATCTCTTCTAAAGTTTTTGGCTTTACCCAATCTTGGTGCTGAAAATTAATATTAGTTATTATTTGAGCCTTAGGTTCAGTCCATAAATTAGTACTATCTTTCTTAAATAAAAGTCCAGCCTCAATTAAATGATAATCAATATTCTTTTGATTTTTAGCAGCTAAAATATAAACACAGGTCAATAACTCGAACAAAGTTAAAGTTAATCCTGTAGACTCTACTAGTTTTGTATATTTTTTTATTTCTTTAAGAGAGATGTGTTTGTTCTTAAGCCAGAACCTATGTCTTATGTCATAAAGATGAGGACTGGTGAAAGTAGTTATTTTTTTTTTGTGGGCTTCTAAAAAATATTTTAAAGATGTTAATGTGCTCATTTTTCCATCACTACCTAAAATATTAATGGGATTTTTTAATTCTAAATGTGGAAAAGTAAGGGAAGTTAAAACTTTCTGGATACGCTCAAGGTCAAGATTAATTTTGCGGCTATAACGCTTTTGAAGGTTTTTGTAGAGAGCTATCGAGTGTGACAACATTTGATGTGTCAATATTAACCTGTGTTTCTTTCTTTTTCAATAAAACAGTTAGTAACATAGCAATTGTTGATTTTAAATTTTTTCTTTCAATCACAAGATCTAATCCTCCATGATCTCTTACATATTCTGCAGTTTGAAAATCATCCGGCAAAGTTTCGCGCACAGTGTCTTGTATTACTCTTTTTCCAGCAAAAGCTACAACAGCTTTTGGCTCTGCAATCAAAATATCACCAAGCATTGCCCAAGAAGCTGAAACACCACCTGTAGTCGGATTAGTTAAAACTACGATATAAGGTAAATTATGTTTTTTTAATTCATTAACCGCAAGAACTGTTCGACTCATCTGCATTAATGCAATACTTGATTCCATCATTCTCTGACCGCCTGAGCAAGAAAAAAAGATAAAAGGGTTTTTGTTATCGATAGCATGTTGTACTCCGTGAATAAAAGCTTCTCCACTTGCGGCACCAAAAGAACCACCTATAAATCTAAAATCTTGCGCACCTACCGTCACTCGAATATTTTCTATCGTTCCTGTTGCTATAGCCACGGCATCCTCTTGTTTAGTTATTTTTCTAGCTAACTTAAGTCGGTCAGTGTATTTTTTGGTATCGACGAAATTAATAGGATCATCTTTAGGTTGGGGTGTGTCTATGAGCTCAAACTCTTTGTTATCAAACAAAACTTGAAATCGTTCAACACAACTTAATTTATGGTGGGAACCACACTTAGGACAACAATTAAAATTTTTTTGGAGATCTTCTCTATAAATGAGATTTTTACACTCACAGGTTGTCCATAAGATCTGGTCAGTCTCAGAGGTTTTCTTTTTAAACAAAGATTCAATTTTAGGTTTTATGAATTTTGTAATCCAGTTCAAATGATTTCCTTTTTTAATTTAAGTACCATTCTATGCAAGTTTGTGACAGGATTTTGTCGAGATTGCAAGGATCTCGTAATTTCTTTGCATAATTGGCTCCCTACCACTAAGCCATCTGCTTTTTTTAAAGTCGCAATTGTTTTTATAGTTATACCAAATCCTATTACCAGATTCTTTTTAGGGTCAATTTTTTTAATTTGGTTGTAATTAGTTAATATCTTTTTAGGTAAAACTTTAAGTTTACCTCCAGTCGTTGACAACATGCTAATATAATAAATCATGTCGTGGGAATCTTTAATAATTTTTTTCATTCTCTCTTTAGTTGTTGTTGGAGACAACAACTGGACAAAAGTTAGATCATGCTGTTTACACTGATTGGCAAAAAATTTATTCTCCGGGTAAGGCAAATCAACTACAATTAAACCATCAACCCCTATTTTTTTACATTGTTTTAGAAAAGCTAAAGGTCCATATTGTAAAATTAAATTAAAGTAACCCATTAAAATCACAGGTCTAGAATATTTACTTTGTTTAAATTTTTTAACGATATGAAAAACATCAAGTAATTTAATTCCATTTTTCAAAGCACGGTGTGAGCTTTCTTGTATTTGAGCACCATCGGCAATAGGAGTATTATGAGGAAAGCCCAACTCAATAATATCAGCATGTTCTGCTATAGATTTAATTATTTCTAAAGATTGTTTTTTGGTGCTATCCCCGGCAACAGTATAAGTAAGAAGAGCTGGTCTTTGTTCCTTTTGACATTTAAGAAAAGCTTCACGAATTTTTGAAGTCATCGAATGTAACTTCCTAATCTTTTTTTAATAATAAATTTATCTTTTAAAGAGTCACCACAACTATTAACAACAATGATCGTTGAAGAATTCAAGTTAGGTGCAAGCTTAATAGCTTCCGCAAAAGCATGGGAAGGTTCAAGCGATGGAGAAATATCTTCCAGTTTAGTAACTAATTGATAAGCTGCTAATGCTTCTTCATCACTTGCAGATGTATACCTTGCTCTTTTTGCATCTTTTAAAAAACAATGAAGTGGAGAAATGCCCGGATAATCTAAGCCTGCAGAGATAGACTCAGTTTTACTAATCTGTCCTTCTTTATTTTGCATTACATATTGTTTAGCTCCATGTAAAATTCCAACTTTGGAACTGTTAGTAAGTGGAGCAGCATGTAATTTACTATTACTAGGCCCACCTGCCTCCACACCAATAAACTCAATTTGTTTTGGGCTATAATCCATAAATTCATTCCAAAAACCCATAGCAGAACTTCCACCGCCAACACAATTAATAAGCTTTATTTTTAGTGGAATTTTTTTAAAAACACTCTTCATTTGAATCTTTAATTCTTTTGAGATTTGAGCCGTACTCCAGGCACAAATTTTTACAAAGATATTAGGTCCAACCGTTGAGCCCACGCACATATGCGTTGTATCACAATTTGATACCCAGTAACGCATACACTCACTAACGGCCTCAACTAAAGTTTGACTTCCAGAATAAACTGGAATTATTTCAGCACCATTTTTTATCATAGCTTCGACATTAGGTTTTTGTCTTTTTACATCTTTTGCTCCCATGAAGATTTTACACTTAAGACCAAATTTCTTAGCTGCCATAGAAAGCATTTTTCCAGCATAACCAGCACCAGTATCACCTACTACATATTTTTTGCCTGCTTCTTTAGCAATTAAACAATGCACTGTAGCGTTATAAATTTTATGAGCCCCACCATTAGCTTCTGAAACAACTTTAGCCCAAATCTCTGCACCATCTAAATGTCTAGTTAAATTCTGTAGCTTGAGAAAAGGGGTAGGAGCACCAATATAGTCGTTAAAATAGTAATCTCTTTGCTTCAAAAATTGTTTGTCGTACCTTAACTTTTGAAAAAGATCAGTGAGATCTTCAATAGGTTTTTTAAGTGTTTCAGGAATAAAATTACCACCAAATTTTTTAGCATATAACAAATTTTTGTCATGCTGGTCAATTAAGGGAATACCTTTTTTAATTTTTATCATTAATTTGTTTTATCTTATCTAAAAAGTTTTTAATTTTAATAACATCTTTTACTTTATCCGTCTCTAAAGCTCCAGAAACATCAATAATATCTGTTATTTCTTTTAATTTTTCAAGCATGTCGATACTGATGTTGCCTGCGAGCATTTTTGTAATAGAAGAGGGAACAGTTTTAATCCAATTGTAATTCCAACTTAAAGATTGATGTAAGCCCGAACTATCGAACAGAGTGATATCAGCTACTTTTTCAAAAGTTTTATATTTTAAAACATCTTGCCTTTTTTTAATCTGAAGAGCTATAATAATTTTTTTATTATATTTATATTTGATATCTGCTATTTGACCTGCAGTAAAATCTCCATAAATTTGAAAATAGTCTAAGTTAAGATTTGAAAAAGCTTTTAGTTCTTCAACAGTCGGATAAACAAGCACACCTACATAGGCAGTGTTTTTTTTATTAATCTTTAATAATTGTTTAGCTGATTGGTAATTAATAAAGCGATGGCTTTTTTTATAGTTTAAAATAAATCCACAAAAGTTAGCACCATATTCAATGCAAGTTTCAATTTGTTCAGCCGATGATAGACCACACACTTTTGTTTGCATTAGTTTGCTGAGTTAATAATAGTTTTAATATTTTCTAAGGCATCACCTTCGTAGATAGGTCGACCGATAACCGCATAACACTTGTCGTCTGCAATAGCATTAAATTCTTTATAGCTTAAAGTTCTTTTTTGATCATGAGTATTTTGATTACCTCTAATTCCAGGACAAAAAATTTTAATCTCTTTTGATATTTGACGTGCATACACAATGTCTTGTGCTGAAGCAATCACACCAGAAAGTTTGGCTTGGCAGGCAAGGTTAATTAATAATTTTACCTGGTCTTTAATCTCACTTTTTATCCCAATTTGTTCTAGATCTTTTTTATCCCATGAAGTTAAAACACTTACTGCTAAAAATTCTAAGTTGCTACCACTTGCTGCCTTTTGAGCTTCTTGTAACATTTTTAAAGAACCTAAAGCATGGATAGTAAAATATTTAATGGTTTTAAGACTTGAAATAATCTTAATAGTTTTAACTACTTGATTTGGTATGTCAAAAATTTTGGTATCTAAGAAAATAGGTAATTTGAATTTTTCAAATTTTTTAACGCCCTCCAAACCTATAGTACTGTAAAGTTCTAAACCTATCTTGATTCCAGCTAAATATTCCTTAGTTTGATTAGTAACATCTAAAGCTTTATCAATTGAATTAAAATCTAGAGCTAAAAATATATTTTTTTTCATTGTTGCGTTTCTTTATTTATTTCTTGTTTTAGATGCTTTGACATTTTAAAGGAAACTTTTTTCTTCTCAGGGACATAAATAACCTTGCCTGTTTTGGGATTTCTAGCATTATATTTAGCTTTAATAGTTTTAATTGAAAATCTTCCAAAATCTCTAAGCTCAACAGGATTATGTTCAACTAAACTATCGATAATAGTATTAAACATAATATCGACTACAGCTTGGATTTGAAAATGATTTAAGGAGGGGTGTTTTTTATGGAGTTGTTTGATGATCTCTGACTTAACCAAAAGCTAATCTACTTTTTTCTTCTTCGGCGTTTTACCTAAAGCTTTTTGGAAAATACCAGCGAGCGTTGCACCTGATTTTGCAGCATTTACTCCAAACTTTGCTACTAAACTTTTTTCTTCGTAAACTTGTGCTGCTTTAACGCTTAAAGCAACTTCTCTTTTTTCTATATTTAAGCTCGTTATCATAGCATCCAAAGCATTGCCGGGCACGAAAATTTCAGGCCGTGCATCAGCTGCTTCTTTTGCTAACTGATTTTTCTTAATCATAACAATAATATGTTTATCAGAATCGATAAATACTTTTACACCAGTTTTTAGTACTTCGTGCACTCTAGTTGTAATAATTGAACCTTCTTTTTTCTTATTGTCTTTAAACCAATCAAATGGATCTTTTTCTAGTGCTCGCAATGAGAATCTGAGTTTATCGTCTTTTAATTCTGTAATTTTTACTTTTAGTTTTTGACCTTTTTTAAATTTTTTAAGATCTTGGTTTTCTTCTTGGTAAGAAAGTTCTCGGTGGTGCAACATGCCTGTTAAACCATTATCTAAATCAGCAAAGATAGCTTTATCTGTAATATTATTAATAGTTACATCAACAGTTGATCCCACTTTATCTTTAACTTGATTCCACGGGTTTTCCGAATTAGCTTCTCTGTAAGATAAAGAAATTCTTTTAGCAGAACTGTCGATAGAGACTATTTTAATTTTAACTTCTTGAGAAGGGGATAAAATTTTGGAAGGTTGAATATTTTTATTAGTCCAAGATAATTCCGAGCTATGAATTAGTCCTTCAATGCCATCTTCTAATCTTACAAAAGCACCATAGTCCATTAATTTAGTGACAGTGCCTGTGTACACGGAGCCAATCTTATATTTTTTCTCTAAACTATCATATGGGTCTTCTGTTAGGGCTTTAACAGAAGCTGAAACACGATTAGTCACTGTATCAATTTTTGTAATCTTGACTTTCATGCTTTGACCAATAGTTACAAGGTCCGAGGGTTTTTTTACTCTTCCATGAGATAAGTCAGAAACGTGTAGTAAGGCATCGATACCTTTTATATCTAAGAAAATTCCCCAATCGGTAGTCGCTTTTACTTTTGCATCTTCAATAATGTCACCTTCGCTTAAATTTTTTAAAGCTTCTTTAGCATCAAGATCTTTACTTTTTTCTAAAACAGCCCTTCTACTTGTACAAACATTACCTCTAACTTTATCAATACGTGTAGCAATCACCTTCAAAGGTACGTTCATTAAGTGATCAAATTTTTTAAGGGGTTTAACATCAATTTGTGAAGCAGGCATAAAAGTTGGTAAGCCATCACAAGTTGCGATAAACCCACCTTTAACTCTACCTGTAATGTAAGCTACAATTTCCTCTCCCGTTTCAAAAACTTTCTCCATGCGGTTCCAAGCGCTCATGCGTCTAGCTTTTTCTCGAGAGATTACGATTTCACCCTTAAAGCTCTCAATACGCTCTAAAAAAACTTCAATTGTTGAACCAACCTTTAATTTTGATAACTCATCATCATTTTTAAATTCCTCAACAGGAATCATGCCTTCCATTTTTGCCTTACAATCAACGACAATAAAATTTTTAGTGATCTCGGTTACAATTGCTTTGATGATCTCACCTTCCTTAAGCTTACGATCTTTAAAGTCATCATTTAGCAGGCTTTGAAACTCTTTTTGAGAGCTAGTTAGTTCCTGGTGAATTTTTTCAATCGCCATATTTTTCTTTAATTTTTTCTTCGATTATTGCGGACATTTTATTAAGCATGCCCTTGATATTTTTTAATTTATCAGTTCGCACAACTACCGCATTTTCCGACTGAATCAAAGGAGAATTTTTACGTTTTTTATCTAAAATATCACGAATATGCATAGCTTTTTTAACTTCATCAAAATTTATTTGTTTATTCTTTTTTCTAAGTTCCTTAAATCTTCTTTTAGCAGCAACATCTAAATTACATTTAAAGAAAAATTTTATATCCGCCTTTGGCAAAATAACTGTACCTATATCTCTTCCCTCAATACAAACTTTGTTAAATTTTTTTGAAAATTTTTTTTGAAAAGTTTTTAAAATATTTCTTATGCCTTTTTCTTTGGCAATAATCGACGCATGGGCAGAAATTTCAGGAGAGTGTAAGTATTTATTATTTAACTTTTTTAAACTTAATTTTTTAAAACGTTCGTTTAAAAAATGAATAGTATTTTTAGGTTTGTCTCTTAGTAGTAGATAACTAGCATAGCGATAAAGAAGACCTGAAGATAAAAATTGTAAACCATATTTTTTTGAAATAAGATTAGAACCTGTCGTTTTACCACTTGCAGCAGAACCGTCGGCCGCAATAACTAACTTATGATGTTTTTTTAATTTCAAAATTCCCCCCAAGTGATTTAATAATTTTTAAAAAAGATGGTGATGAAGTTTTAACCGTTTCAAAACCTTTAATCTCAGTCTTGATACCTGTAACTAAAGACAAAATAACGGCGCTCATACAAATTCGATGATCTCCTAAGTTAGGGACCTTGATTATATTATTCTTTTTTTTTATCTTTGTTGAACCAAATATATTCATCTTATTTTTTGTTGATTTGCATTTGACACCAATTTGATTTAATATTTTCTTCATTTCTTCAATTCGATTACTTTCTTTGTTAGCTAAATCTTCTATACCTTTGAAGACTGATGTGCCCTCGGTAAGAGAAGCAATTATAAAGAGAATTGGATATTCATCTGTTGCTGAGACATAGTAATTAGAGCTGGCAGTAATAGCCTTTAATTTACTGCTACGAACTTCTATATCACCCACTTCTTCATTGTTAATTTTTTTAACATTATTAAATTTTATTTTGGCCCCATGTTTTTTTAAAAGATTATAAAAACCGATTCTTCTTGGGTTTAAACCAACATGCTTAATTTTTAAATAGGCTTGAGGGGTGAGCAGTGTTAGTGCGGTAAAAAAAGCTGCAGAGCTTGGATCACCTGCCACACTAATATTTAGTGGGTTGAGATAATTTTTACCAAAGATTTTAATATGATTTTGTTTTTTATTATTTTTTTTAATTTTTAAAACATTAGAGCTTTGTAGCAACATATTTTCAGTATGATTTCTACTTTGTTTTTCCTCAATTATGTTAGTCACACCGTTCGCATTAAGTCCTGCAAGAATAGCTGCACTTTTAAGCTGAGCAGACACACCTGATTTGTATTCTATGCCTATAGGTATTTCTGAAGATATAAGAGTTAAAGGAAAATGTGTTTTATTTTGAGGTAAAAAAGTTGTTCCAAACTCAGACATGAGATTAATTAATTTACTCATGCTTCTTTTGTTCAAAGAATGATCCCCTTTAATCTTAACTTGAATATCTGGATTGGTAGAAAGCAAGCCAATAAGCAATCTCGCAGTGGTTCCAGAGTTTTCACAATCTAAAACAGTATTTTTTTTTGCAGAAAGGGAACCTAATCCCTTACCGTAGACCAAGTAATGTTTAGCATTTATTTTGTTGATTTTAACACCTAATTTTCTCAAACAATTAATACAAGAAAAAACATCGTCGGACTCTAAAACATTTTTTATTTTTGATATGTTATGACTGACAGCACCAAATAAAAAAGAACGTATAGAAATAGATTTGTCAGAATCAACTCGAATGGTTTTGTTGTAGGGCTTGATTAATCTAGAAATATGGAGTGAAAAGCTTTTAGTTAACATTAGAATTACGCCCTAAAAGACGATCCAAAATAGAGTTCAATTGCTTTTGATGATTTTAAAATTTCAGCTGGTGTCCCGCTAGCAATAATAGATTGTTCACCAAGTACATAAGCACGATCTACAATATCAAAAAGATTATTAACCTGGTGATCTGTCACCAAAATCGCACAGCCAAAATTTTGAAGTTTTAGAATATATTTTTGAATGTCTTGAACAACAATTGGGTCCAATGCCGCCATGGGTTCATCCAGCAAAACAACACTTGGTTTGTTTATTAGTAAACGCGCAAGCATTAATCTTCTTACTTCTCCGCCTGACAAATTAGCCGCTTGAATATTTCTTAAATGTTGAAGGTTAAACTCATCAAGTAATCTCTCAGTTAACTTGATTTGACTTTCTTCATTTTTAATCACTAATTGACAGATACCTAGTAGATTATTGTAAACAGTCATATCAAACACACTTCGTTGTTGACTTAAATACCCTATACCACCACTTGCTCTTAGATGTATTGGTAGATCCTGTATTTCTTTACCATTCAAAATTATTTTTCCTGTATCAGCATAGATTTCACCAATGATGGTACTGTACAAAGTGGACTTTCCTGATCCATTAGGACCTAACAAGCCCACACACTCCCCAGGATAAAGTTCCATACTAATTTTTTTTAAAATAGGTCTGCCATCAAAAGATTTACTAATATCTTTGATTTGAAAGACGGGTTTATCTTTCTTAAATTTAATTATCCTAAATCCTTTTTTCATCAATTCTTAAGTTTAACGTTTACTCGTTTATTACCAAACATTGAGAAATTTAAAGTTTTATCTGCCAAGTTATATTCCACATTATCAGCATTAAATTCTCCTTTTTCTATACTTTCTCCCCGTACATTACCAGTAGCAATTAATTTTGCATTTGAATTTGAATAAGATAAAGAATCCGAAAGTAAATTATGGGTTAAATAATCAACTTTAACATTTTTTTTAAAGTTCATATCAAGTGTTACATTGTTATAGACGCCTTCATCGCTAACAACTATCAAAACTGTGTCATCTTTTAAATAAAATTTTGCAACAACAAATTTCATATTAATAAACTCAGGTGTTTCAGTTTTAAAATCAGCTTGTTCTGCTGCTAAAACATATCTATTTCCAGTTAAATCAAAACCTGAATATTCAATATCAGTAAAACTATTGCTGTCAGAAGTGGCATTAGCTTCTATCTTAACGGTAGTTTCTGTTTCTTTATTTTTGTCACGATAAGTATTGTAAAGTAGCGCAGCACCAACAATAAAAATAGTAAACTGTATAAGGAAAAGATTTTTTTTTCGACTTGTCACTTTATTCCGTATTGCAAAAGAGAATGAATATGTACTATTCCCTTCAATCTCTTAGTTGATTTTGCCTTGCCTTGATCATACTCGGAAGACACCAGTAAACTTGTGATTTTCTTCTCATTCATCAGCGATAAAGCCTTCGAAGCAGGGGCTGACTCAGAGATAAACAAAGGATTAGATGTCATGAATTTTTTTAGGTGATCATCTTTAGAATAATATTTAATCCCTCTTCTTGTGTCACCATCAGTTAAAATGCCTTTAACTTGATTTTTTTCCATTACTATAACGAGACCAAGTCTTTTATTCTCGATTACTTTTATAGCTTCATAAATATTTTTGTTGATGTTTACCACAGGTAACTTTTTACCAGTAATCATAATGTCTTTAACTAACAATAAAGTCTGTCCAATATTACCTCCTGGATGAAAAACTTTAAATCTTTCTTTGGAAAAGCTCATTTTGTTCATCAAAGCTACCGCCAAACAATCTCCCAACAATAAAGTGATACTCGTGCTTGTGGTTGGAACCATGCCTGTTGGGTCAGATTCTTTAACTTGAGGTAGAAGTAATTTCACATCACTGGCTTTTAAAAGTAGGCTATCTTTTTTTGAGGCGACACCAATGACTTTAATGTTAAATCTATTCGCATAACGAAGCATATTTGCTATCTCTGAAGTGTTACCAGAGTAAGAGAAAACTAAAAGTAAATCTCTTTTATCAATTTGACCGAGATCACCGTGGTTAGCTTCACTAGGATTTAAAAAGAAAGAAGAAATACCAACAGATGATAATGTTGCTGCAACTTTTCGTGCAATTAAGCCACTCTTTCCAATTCCAGCAGTAATCACCTTACCTTTACAGCTAGCTATTAACTCAATTGCTTGCACAAAAGATTTATTGAAAATTTTATTAATTTTCTTTAGCTCAGAAATCTGAATAGCAGCAGCTTTTTTAGCAACAGAGATATAATTGATTGTATTCATTAATGTTCGAATATAGAAAACTTAAATCCTTTTTGATCTAGTTCTATTCTTGTATCTAAGAAATCTGTACATTTTTTATAGATGGCTAGACGGTCTTCTCGAATTAACATTTTTTCTAGTTCATGTTTAATCTTATGTAAATAAATTACATCATTTGCTGCGTACTCCAATTGTTTATTAGTAAGTTCATCAATATTTTTATTCCAATCACTTGATCCTTGATTCTTATCTAATTTTTTATTGCAAAACTCCTGAACTAAGCTCTTAAGACCATGTGTATCAGTATAGGTTCTGCAAAGTTTAGAAGCTATTTTAGTACAAAAAATATTTTTCATTTTACATTTTAAAAAATATTCAAGTGCACTTTTATCAAATCTTAAAAAATGTCCAATTTTTTGAATTTTTTCATTCTCTAAAACAGAGGTTAAGTTAGGCATTTTATAACTTTTCCGGTCCGGTTGAATAATGTAGACATCACCATCTTCATTGCATATTTGAACTAAGCTTAATTTATCTCGTTCTGGAATCAATAAACCTGTAGCTTCAGTATCGATGGCGACACTATCTATGAATGAATTTGCAACTTCCGAACTTATGTCCCCTTGAATCTTATGTATTTTCATATAACTATCTTAAGTATCATGAATAATTACCCAATAGCAACAATCCTTGGTGGTGGTGGTTTTATAGGAAGATATCTTGTCAGAAAAATGACTGAAAGAAATTTTCAATGTATTATTCCAACGAGGAACGCCTATTTAAAAGGTTATTTAAAAACACAAGCTCCTCCAGGCGCTATAGAATTTATTGATTTTAATTTCAAAGATTTTTCAAAAATTAAAGAAGCAATAAACAATTCAGACATTGTCATTAATTTAATTGGAATCCTTTTTGAGAATAGAAAACAAAAATTTGCCAATATTCATAGCGAGCTACCGGGTCTTATTGCCAAATACTGTTCGGAAACAGAAGTTAAAAAATTTATTCACGTTAGTGCTATTGGTGCTGATGCAGATTCGAAGTCTATTTACCAACAATCAAAGTTTAACGGTGAACAAAAAGCACTAAATAATTTTAAAAATACTGTCATTATCAGACCAAGTGTTGTTTGTGGTGTAGAAGATAATTTTACAAATCTATTTGCAAAACTAAGTGTGTTACCTATTATTCCTGTAGTAAAAAAAAATTATAAGTTTCAACCTATTTTAGTTAATGATGTAGCTACAGCTATTGTAAAAGCTGTAGAGATTAAAAAAAATGAAGGAAAAATTTATGAGATAGGTGGACCTAAGGTTATTAGGTTTGGTGATATGATTAAATCTATTCTAAGTACCATTGGTAAAAAAAGATTAGTTATTAATTTGCCAATGCCAATTGCAAGAATACAAGCTTCACTACTTGGTCTCATGCCAAAACCTTTGCTGACAAAAGATCAATGTGAAATTTTAAATGAAGCAGATAATATTGTCTCTAAAAATAATTTAACGTTAAAAGATCTAAACATAGAACCAGAAGATGTTGAACAAGCTATGTCTAAATGGCTATGGAGATTTAGATCTGGCGGAGAATTTGCAAAAATTTAAACCTATACTAGAACTCTTCTATAAAAATTTAGCACCCGCAACAATAATTACTCCTATTATGCAGTCGTTAGTTCTGCTAAGTTTTTTGAAATAATTAATTATTTTTAAAAAATAACAGAAGGGTAAGACAATGAAATCACTAAAAAAATTATTTTTTGTTTTCAGTATATTTGCACTTTTCTCACATGCAAATGCAGAAGCAAAAACTACAATCAATTGGTGGCATGCATTCGGAGGAAGACTTGGAGAACTACTAGATGTTCAAGTTAAAGACTTTAATGCGAGCCAAGATAAATACGAAGTAGTTCACACAAGAAAAGGTAACTACTCAGAAACATTAAACGCTGGAATAGCCGCGTTCAGAGCAAAACAACAACCACATATCTTAATGGTATTTGAAGTTGGAACAGCAAGTATGATGGCAGCTAAAGGTGCTACTAAACCAATTTACGAAGTA